>OLGB01000011.1_pt1 | contig 253279 bp, 220 predicted proteins | sample 1605691 | NCBI WGS metagenome assembly OLGB01 (sample SAMEA3888925, study PRJEB22519) | human gut metagenome | biome: human gut; feature: human-associated habitat; material: faeces | place: Denmark | collected 2010 | reverse complement strand
TCGTAGGAAGCACCTATGGTTCTATCTTCGATGCAACCCAGACCATGGTTTCCAACATGGAAGACGGCAACTCCTTAGTACAGGTTGTTTCCTGGTATGACAACGAAAACAGCTACACCAGCCAGATGGTTCGTACTATTAAGTACTTCAGCGAACTTGCATAATCAGACAGCCTGATTGCACAGAGTTCGATAGGGCGTCAGCCCGAAATAAAGACCTATCAGAGGTCCGGTCTTTTAGGACCGGACCTCTTTTTTATGGGTAAGTCCATGTCCACGGGTAAAAGTGGAAATAAAAAATGGAGGTAACATTATGGGACTTAATAAGAAATCCGTTGATGATATCAACGCAAAAGGAAAGAGAGTACTTGTAAGATGTGACTTCAACGTACCCTTAAAGGAAGGCAAGATTACAGACGAAACCCGTATTGTAGCAGCACTTCCCACCATTCAGAAGTTAATCAATGACGGCGGCAAGGTTATCCTTTGCTCCCACTTAGGAAAAGTAAAGAACGGCCCCAACGAAGGCGAATCTCTTGCACCTGTTGCAGAGAGACTTTCCGAAAAGCTTGGCAAGCCCGTTAAATTTATTTCCGATTACAATGTAACCGGTGCAGCAGCAACCGAAGCTGTAGCAGAAATGAAAGAAGGAGATGTTATTCTTCTTCAGAATACCCGTTTCCGCGGAGCAGAAGAAACCAAGAACGGCGAAGAATTCAGCAAAGAACTGGCAGACCTCGCAGATCTGTATGTGTGTGATGCATTCGGTTCTTCCCACAGAGCACATGCTTCCGTAGAGGGCGTTACCAAATTCATCAAGGCAAAGGGCGGCGAAAACGTAGTCGGCTACTTAATGCAGAAGGAAATCAACTTCCTCGGCAATGCAGTAGAAAATCCCGTAAGACCTTTCGTAGCAATCCTCGGCGGTGCAAAGGTAGCAGACAAGTTAAACGTAATCTCCAACCTGCTTGAGAAGTGCGATACCCTGATTATCGGCGGCGGTATGGCTTACACCTTCTTAAAGGCACAGGGTTATGAAATCGGTAAGTCCTTAGTTGACGATACCAAGCTTGATTACTGCAAGGAAATGATGGAAAAGGCTAAGAAGCTTGGCAAGAACCTGCTTCTTCCCATAGATGCCGTAACCATCGCTGACTTCCCCAACCCGATCGATGCTCCCGTAGAAGTAGAAACCTACGATGTAACCAATATGCCTGCAGACAGAGAAGGCTGCGATATCGGTCCCAAGACCCAGAAGCTTTTCGCAGATGCTGTTAAGAATGCAAAGACCGTTGTATGGAACGGACCTATGGGCGTATTTGAAAATCCTACTCTTGCAGCAGGTACCATTGCAGTAGCAAAGGCATTGGCTGATACCGACGCAACCACCATTATCGGCGGAGGTGACTCTGCAGCAGCCGTTAACCAGCTCGGATTTGCAGACAAGATGTCTCACATTTCTACCGGCGGCGGCGCTTCCTTAGAGTTCCTGGAAGGCAAGGTACTTCCCGGCGTAGCAGCAGCAGACGACAAATAAGAGAGGACAACTGATATGGCAAGAAAGAAAATCATTGCCGGCAACTGGAAAATGAACATGACTCCCAGTGAAGCCGTAGCATTAATTGAAAAATTAAAACCCCTGGTAGTAACAGAGGATGCAGATGTAGTATTCTGCGTACCCGCTATCGATATCATTCCCGCTGTCGAAGCAGCAAAGGGAACCAACATTGAAATCGGTGCCGAGAATATGTACTTTGAAGAAAAAGGTGCATTCACCGGTGAAATTTCCCCCAACATGCTGACAGATGCAGGCGTAAAATACGTTATTATCGGACATTCCGAAAGAAGGGAATACTTCGCAGAAACCGATGAAACCGTAAATAAGAAGGTTCTGAAAGCATTTGAGCATGGTCTCACCCCCATCATCTGCTGCGGCGAATCCCTGACTCAGAGAGAACAGGGCATCACCATTGACTGGATCCGCCAGCAGATTAAGATTGCGTTCTTAAACGTAACCGCAGATCAGGCAAAGACAGCAGTTATCGCTTACGAACCCATCTGGGCAATCGGAACCGGCAAAGTAGCAACCACAGAGCAGGCACAGGAAGTTTGCGCAGCTATTCGTGCATGCATCGGTGAAATCTACGATGAGCAGACAGCAGCAGCCATCCGTATCCAGTACGGCGGCTCCGTATCTGCAGCAAGCGCTCCCGAACTGTTTGCACAGGCAGACATCGATGGCGGCCTTGTAGGCGGCGCTTCCTTAAAGGAAGATTTCGGAAAGATTGTAAACTATAAGTAAAATCAGTCATACGAAAATGACAGATTGCAGAAAAAGGCTCTCCCCTATAGGGAGGGTCTTTTTTATATGAAAAATGTACCAAAAACACAAACTGATTTTCATACAATTTTATACATTTTTAATACTTTCTTAACCTTTTTCTTGTAAATGACAGAGGGTTATTGTATAATTATAAATACAATTTTAGGATTGTCGATGAAATGCAGTTGACAGGCATTTCCCCGGAAATTATAATGAGGGTAATGTCTGAAAAAAGCATTTAATGTAAGAAAACGATAAATTACATGAAAAAATGCAAGGTATAAATGTATTTAACGTGAATTTACCGCAAAATAAAAGACACAGGAGAGAGACAGACATGGTATCAATTGATGAAGTATTGCAGTTAGCGATAGAGCTTGGCGCCAGTGACGTTCATTTTACAGTAGGCGTACCGCCCATCTTACGTGTAAACGGTAGACTGATGGCTACCAATTATCCGGTACTTACCCCGGAGGATACGATGGCAATAGCCACTTCCGTTATGACACCCCAACAGAAAGCAGTATTTGATGAGAAGGGTGAAAACGACTTATCCTATTCCATGCCGAACTACGCCAGATTCCGTGTCAACGTATTCAAACAGAGAGGTTCCGCAGCACTGGCTCTCCGTCTGGTAGGTACTGATATTCCCACGCCGGAGCAGTTGGGCATTCCTGAATCGGTTGTAGATTTATATACAAGAAAAAGAGGTCTGATTCTGGTAACGGGTCCTACCGGTAGCGGTAAGTCCACCACACTGGCAGCCCTTATTGATAAGATCAATACCAACCGTGATGCGCACATCATCACGCTGGAGGATCCTATCGAATACATGCATCATCACAAGATGTCCATGGTAAACCAGAGAGAAGTGGGCAGCGATACCGGCAACTATGCAAATGCCCTCCGTGCCGCTCTCCGTGAAGACCCGGATGTTATTCTTGTAGGAGAAATGCGTGACCTGGAGACCATCAGTATCGCCATCACCGCGGCAGAAACCGGTCACCTGGTTTTGTCCACCTTACATACCATCGGTGCGGCAAGTACCGTAGACCGTATTATCGACGTATTCCCGCCTCACGAGCAGCAGCAGATCCGTATCCAGCTTGCCAGCGTATTGGAAGCAATCATTTCCCAGCAGCTGATTCCGACATCGGACGGACATGGACGAGTAGCAGCGTTTGAAGTACTGCATGCCATTCATGCTGCGCGCAACCTGATCCGTGAAAGCAAGACCTATCAGCTGCCCAATATTATGCAGACCAACCGTAAAATGGGTATGATGACCATGGACGATGCAATCGTACAGCTTTACTTTGACGGCGTTATTACCAGGGATATGGCAATCCAATATGCACAGGCCCCTGAAAACATGTATGAAAAGCTGTTCTAAAAATAAAATTTTTCGTATAAAATGCATAAAAAGAGTTGCAAAAATGTACGTAAAAAGATACAATGTAAGCAGTAATACATTACTTGGGGACGGTATATAAAATGGCGAGATATACAGGCAAAAAAATCCGTTTAGGTGAAGCTCTGGTACTGAGCAATGCCATTACGGAAGAACAGTTACAGCAGGCGCTGGAAGAGCAGAAAACTTCCGGCAAGAAGTTAGGTGAACTTCTGATTGATAAGGGACTTATTACAGAAGACCTCATTGCACAGATTTTAGGTGCACAGTTAGGCTATCCCATTATCGATCTTTCCAATATTACAATTTCACCGGATGTACAGAACTTAGTTCCGTCATCGGTACTAAAAAAATCACAGGTTCTGCCGATAGAATTTGCAGAGGACAATATCAATATCCTGCGTGTAGCCATGGCAGATCCTCTGGATGTCAATGCAATGGACGACATCTCCATTATCACCGGCTGCCAGATAGAGCCTTTGATTGCAACTCCGCGAAGCGTAATGGTGGCAATCGATAAATTCTACGGTTCCGATGAAGTGGCATCCGCACTGGAGGAGTATGCGAAGGAAAAATTCGGTGATGACGACATCAATGAAGAAATCAATGATGACATCAACAATTCTCCTATCGTAGTCCTGGTTAAGGAAATGATTGAAAAGGCAGCCCGTCAGAGAGCTTCCGATATACATATCGAGCCGATGGAAAAATCGGTTCGTGTCCGCTACCGTATTGACGGTGCCCTGTATGAAAAAGGCAAATACGATATCAAGATTATGCCGGCGTTGTCCGCACGTATCAAGATTATCGGCGGTATGGATATCTCCGAAAAGAGAAAACCGCAGGACGGCCGTATTACCCAGATGGTTGACCGACTGGAGTACGACATCCGTGTATCCGTACTTCCTACCGTATACGGCGAAAAAATTGTTATGCGTCTTGCCTCCAAGACGGCACTCAACAGAGAAAAGAGCAAGCTGGGCTTCCGGCCGGAAGAAATGAAGCGTTTCGACCACATTTTGAAGAACCCGCACGGCATTATTCTTGTTACCGGTCCTACCGGTAGTGGTAAATCAACGACACTGTATACCGCATTAAGCGAATTAAATACAGAATATGTTAACATTATCACCGTTGAAGACCCTGTCGAAGCCAATATCGACGGTATCAACCAGGTACATGTCAACCCGAAAGCAGACCTTACCTTTGCAAGCGCCTTGCGTTCTATCTTACGTCAGGACCCGGATATCATCATGATCGGTGAAATCCGTGACCAGGAGACCGCATCCATTGCCGTACAGGCATCTATCACCGGTCACTTGGTTGTAAGTACTCTGCATACCAACTCATCAGCAAGTACCATCACCCGTCTGGCGGATATGGGTATCGAACCTTATCTGATCGCGGATTCCACGGTTGGTGTTATTGCACAGCGTCTGGTACGCCGTCTGTGTCCGGCATGCAAGAAGGCGAGACTTGCCAATGAAGAAGAAAAAGAAATCATGGGTCTGAAAGAAGACCAGGACTATGAAATCTATGAACCCTGCGGCTGTTTCCAGTGCGACAACATGGGATATAAAGGCCGTATCGGTGTATATGAAATCATGGAAATGTCCCCGGCTCTCCGGCATGTCATCAGTAAAAACGGTGATGCGGAGGAAATCAAGGACATTGCAATTAAGGAAGGTATGAATACCTTACGTATGAGCGCTACCCAGTTGGTACTTGACGGCATTACCTCCGTCAATGAGATGATGAAGGTTTCATTCGATTCCTAATATAGAGGGGCGTACAAGGAGGATACATGGCAGCTTATGGTTATGAAGCGCTAAACAGCGCAGGAAAAGAAATTAAGGGCAGTGTGGAAGCAGACAATATTGAAGCTGCAAGACAGGTCCTGAAAAAACAGGGCATACAGGTAATCAGCATCAAGCCCCAGTCAGCCCTGACAAAGGACATTAATATTAAAGTGGGCGGCTATCCCAAGCCCCGAGATATGAGCGTTTTCTGCAGACAGTTTGTCAGCATGACAAAGGCAGGTGTTACCATCTCCGAGGCCTTAAAGATGCTGACAGAACAGACGGAAAATGACCGGCTGCGTGATGCGGCAGAGGGCGTCAGGGTCAGTGTGGAAAAGGGCGAAACATTGGCAAGCTCACTGGCTATGTACCCCAAGATTTTTCCGTCTCTGATGGTACATATGGTAGAAGCCGGTGAAGCCTCCGGTAGTCTGGACGTTGCTTTGGAACGTATGGCTACGCAGTTCGAAAAATCAGCCAAGACATCGGCTATGGTAAAAAAAGCCATGATTTATCCTGTGGCGGTATGTATCGTAGCTTTGGCAGTGGTTGTTGTTATGCTGGTAGTGGTTATTCCCAACTACGCAACTATGTTTGAAAGTCTGGGAACGGATTTGCCGGCATTGACCAAGGCAGTACAGGCAGCCAGTAATTTTATCATTACAAAATGGTTTATTTTGGTTCCGGCCATCATAGCTATTGTAGTATTGATAAAGATGTTTGCCGAAACGGATACCGGTATTCACTTCTTTGACAAACTGAAGCTTTCTATTCCGGCTTATAAAAATCTGGAAGTAAAAACAGCATCTGCACAGATGGCACGGACTCTGAGTACTCTGATGGCAGCCGGTGTGCCACTGGTAGATGCGGTGGAAATTGTCAGCAATGTTATGCCGAATGTGTATTTTAAGGAAGCATTGCAGGACTGTAAAAATGAAATCATTATCGGACAACCGTTATCCAAACCCTTGGAACAGTGTGGATTGTTTCCACCCATGGTATACCACATGACCCGCATCGGTGAAGAAACCGGTGCTACGGAAGAAATGCTTGCCAAGCAGGCGGACTACTATGAAGAAGAAGTGGAAGCGGCAGTAGCATCCTTTATGGCAGCTATGGAACCTGTTATCATTATCGTACTGGCAGCTATCGTACTGGTACTGGTCGGCGCCTGCCTGATGCCTATGATGACCATGTATGAGACATTGAATGCAATGTAAGTTTTTACATGTAAGTTTTTTACAAAATCAGAATTAAAAATGGAGTAGGGACCATTTTTAAGATAAAAAAATTTCTTATAAGAAAGAAGGAGAACAAATATGAAAAAGGACAATAAAGGTTTTTCACTCGTTGAATTAATTATCGTTATTGCTATCATGGCTGTATTAGTTGGTCTGTTAGCTCCCCAGTATTTAAAGTACGTTAACAACTCTAAGGTATCTACCGATGTCAGCAACGGTCAGGAAGTAGCTACTGTATTTAACGTAGCATTTGCAGACAGTGTTGTTACAACCGCTGATTCACCGATTTCAGCAATTGATGCTGCTTGGGGACTGAGCATGACAACTTTCCCTGATTCTAAGTTAACCCCCGGTACTGCTGCTTGGGTAGTAACACTTGGCGACAATGGTGTAGAATCAGTTACCTTAAATGGCATGGAAGTATGGCCGGATCCCAAGCAGACAGGCGGCTATTACGAAGTAAACCATAAATAAATCTTACTAATCAGAAAGGCACAATCCTATGAATGACATCCCTACAATGTTACAGATAAGTATGTATATTCTTATATTCTTGTATGGAATCGTGATTGGTAGCTTCTTAAATGTGGTTATCGTAAGGGTTCCCAGGAAGGAGAGTATCGTGAAGGTACGTTCCCACTGTGAGAATTGTGGATATCAACTGAAATGGTTTGACCTAATCCCTATTTTCAGTTATCTGGTATTAGGAGGCAAGTGCCGGAAGTGTAAGACTAAGATATCCGCTCAGCACCTCGTTTTGGAGGTGCTGAACGGTATCCTTTATGTATTCACCTTTTTTATAGCGGGCTTTTCTGTTCCTACTATTTTACTATGCCTGCTTTTCAGTGCGTTACTGGCGCTGAGTCTGATTGATTTTAAAACCTATGAAATCCCGGTGGGATTTCAGTATGTAATATTTGTCCTGGCAGTATGCCGGACGATACTTGACAGAGCCAACTGGCCAGAGCATGTAATCGGTTTTTTTGCGGTCAGTGTGGTACTGTATCTGATGTATGTGATCAGTAAAGGAGCCGCCATTGGCGGCGGTGATGTAAAGCTGATGGCAGTCTGTGGATTGTTTGTCGGCTGGAAATTAATAATTTTTGCTTTTTTATTGGGGTGTATCGTGGGCTCTGTAGTCCACATCATACGCATGAAGCTTTCCGGAGAAAGCCATGTTCTTGCCATGGGACCGTACCTGTCAATCGGTGTCTTTGTAGCGGCGCTATGGGGGAATCAGATTTTGACATGGTATTTGGGAATATTAGGCATAACATTATAAGAATAAAGAAAGTGCTTGTCCGGTGAGGGGTCATTGGGAGAGCGACAGAAAGGATATTTTATGGCTAAAATACTTGGTATTGAAGTTGGCAATTCCTTCACACGAATCTGTGAACTGGATTATAAGACCAAAAACCCGAAACTTTATAAGTATATTACAATTCCTACTCCCAATGGAGTAATCAACGATGGATTTTTACAGGAAAATGTAGAGTTCTCCCTGGCAATCAAGAAGGCTCTCAGTGATAATAAGATAACAACCAAGCAGGCAATTTTTACTGTTTCTTCTAACAAGATTGTGACAAGAGAGGTTATGATTCCTGCTGTTAAGACAAATCAGGTAGGCACCTATATCCGTGCAAATGCAACGGATTATTTCCCTATTGATTTGGCATTATATGAATTGGCACATGTAGTACTCGGTACCGTAAAGACGGAAGGCGAAGCGGATAAGCTTCGTGTAATGGTTATTGCAGCCAGTAAGGAGCTGATTGCGGGATATACAGCGCTGGCAGCTTCCTGCGGCTTACGTATTCAGCATGTGGATTATGCCGGCAACAGTGTATTCCAGCTTATGAAAGAGGAATGTGGTTCGGAAACGGCATTGGTAGTAAAGGTGGAAGAGGATTCCACCATTGCTTCCGTTATCTGTAACGGAGAACTGATGTTACAGCGTAACTTAGCAAGCGGCATTGACAGAGCGGTTAATATGATGGTACAGGCGCCGGAATATCCGGAAAACACCTATGAAGCAGCATTCCAGACCATGTGCCGGAGAGCATGCGTAAAGGTGGTTTTAAATGAACGTACCCGTATGATTGAGCCGGAAAGTAATGCCGGGGAAAGCGAAGCGGTGACGGAGGCCAGAAAACGTATCACGGATACCTTTGCCCAGCTCATCAGTAATGTGGCACGTGTAATTGAGTTACACAATACCAAAAACAGAAACAATCCCATTACCAGTATCATTTTAGTGGGTCTTGGGGCGGATGTCATTGGGCTGAATAAACTGTTTACCAATGAACTTGGCATACAGACTCAGGTGATTAAAAACTTGGGTGGTGTTTCCTACTTCCATTCCGTAGATCAGGAAAGTATTGCCAAGTATGTGGCAAGTATCGGAGCCACCTTTGAACCGGTTAATCTTTTAGGGGACGGTTCTAAGGCAAAAATAAAAACCACAGTAGACTATGGAAAGCTTTCTGTTCTGATTGGTGTACTTGCGGTTGCGGTAATTGGCGGTATGTGTGCATTGGCTATCCCTCCGTATCTGGAAGAACAGCAGACTGAGAAGGATTTAAAAGAAAAGATTACATTGTATGAGCAGGCAGAAAAACTGTATAACTCTTATAACGGCTTAAAGAGTCTGGATGAGGAAGTGGCAATGCAGTATCGCATTACAGAGCATCCAAACAATAATCTGATAGCTTTCTTAAGCGAAATGGAAACAAAGCTTCCTTCCGATTCCTATCTGCAGGAACTGGTATCCAACGGAGAATCAGCTGCACTTAAGGTAAGAGCATCCAGCTATGAAGAGGCTGCAAAAATCATTGAAACTTTCCGTAGCTTTGATTCTGTGAGGGATGTGGTAACAACAGCATTGACGGAAGTTTATACAGAGGCGACAGAAGATGCAGAAGAAGATTACTATGTAGAATTTGATGTTGTTTGCTATTATCTGGATGCTGCCGTAGAACAGGAAAAGTAGGAGGATACAGGGATGAAAAATAAAGAAAAATCAACGATGACAGCAGTCCTTCTGCTGAGTGTGTTACTGATTATTGTAGTTTACATGTTTGTATACAAGTCCTATGCGGATAAGACCAAGGCTTTGCAGACATCCAACTCTACTTTACAGGCAAGAGTAAATGAACTGAAAGTGTACTACGATGACAAGGAAACCTACGAACAGGGAATTAAGGAGTTTACAACAGATATTAAGAATAAACTCAGTGTATTCCCCGGAAATTCACGAGAGGAAGATGCTCTGGATTTAGCCATTACACCTTGGAAAAACGGTGTTTTGGTGGATTATCAGCAGATCGCCATCGGAGAAGCAACAGAAGTAAGCTCTATTCCGGAGGATGTGGTAAAGGCAGCGGCTATTGAGGGTTACGAAAATACTATTGCATTTAATAAAAGAGTAACAACATATACAAACAATACCACGTATAATGATTTAAAGGATATTGTGAAAATTTTCAATGACAAGGGTGAGCGTCTGACAATCAGTACTATTTCCTATGTGCGAGATGAAACAACAGGTTTATTATCCGGTAATATTGAAGCTTCTTTTTACTATGTAACCGGCATTAATGCACCTTATACCAAACCGGACTTCACAGATTTCCCGACCGGTCTGACTAATATTTTCTCTATTGCACCGGAACAGGTTGAAAATAGTAATTCTCCTTTTATCAATAACGGACAGGTAACAAATGTGACCGATGGCACAGGAGCAGCTGCACCCACAGAGGACACAGTGGAAACAGTAAACGAATAAGGAAAGAAATTGATGGAAGAAATGAAAATGCGGAAAAGAGAAAAAGTAAATAATAAGGGTATGACCTTAGTAGAAGTATTGGTTGCTATGGCAATTCTTACGGTAGTTTCATTGGCTCTTTTACAGGCTTTTGTTTCTTCCGTGAATTATAATAAGGATGCCAAGGAAAAACAGAGAGGCATCAATCTGGCACAGACCATCATGGAAAGTTATAAAGCCTATAAACTGGAGGATGTTTGCCGTCAGTTCAATAATGTTGACCCCTTTATTTTTTATAAAGGGGTTATAGGCAGCTATGCCGAAACGGGTGGCAGTGTGGATGTATACGGAAACTTTACACCGTCCCCTACTAACGAGTATTCGTTTGTTATGAACGATGTGCAGTACGACAATAATCTCTATGATGTAGAGGTTGCCATGAAAGCAAATCCGGATGCTATTTCTTCTGCGGAAATTGCAGAAACACCGCAGTTCAATGCATATAATGATGCCATCTTTTATCAACCGTCCGATGAATACAAGTATGTGTATGAGGATGCCATTGACCAGTTAAAAGATGCGGGTATGAAGGATGAACTGCTTCCTACCGTTACTACTCTGGATAAGTCTAAAATTACGATTGATAAACGAAAAGTGGAAATTTCCATGTATGAGTATGGCGGTGCGGAAATAGTATCGGCTAAGGTGACTTACCGGTATACGATAGCGGATTATGAATTTATTACAACGGAAGATCTGACAGATACACTGGATGGCAGTTATACCGTTACGGTGGACGGAACAAAGGATTCCACTGTGTATGATGTATATAACAATTCGGTTACAAGACCTTCCGGAGCGCACCTGGAGAACGTATATGTTTACTTTTATCCGGCATATAAAACCGATTTTGCAGGTGTTTCCTGTGACAACGATGAAATTTATGTGTACAATAATACCGGAAGCTCCCATAAGATTTTTCTGGTGAAAATGGTTACACCCGGCTTTAGTGCTGCTAATATTATGAACAGTGAATCCACTTACAGACCTACGGTGGTAATAGGCGGGAGTCATTGCAGCGAGGTTTACCATAATATCGGAAAGAAGCTGAGCGGAGACGGTGTGGCACTGTATAATATGTCAGATGCAAATTCAAGTGCAGAGAGTTGCACCTTCCATGATGAATGGTATGATAAGGAAACGAAGGTGCTGGTATATGACATTGAGATAACCGTTACCAATAAAAAGAAGGGTGCGGTTGAAATTGTCTTGAACGGATCTACAAATGACAGATAAAGGAAAAGAGAGGCGTGTAAAGGATGGAAGGAAAAAAATCCTATGGGAAACTGAATAATGATGGCGCAGCCCTGGTTACCGTTATTGTGGTGATTACCTTTATCAGTATTCTGGCAACAGTCATTCTGTATAGCTCCGGCATGAATTTTGCCATGAAAACCACGGACATAAAAACCAAAGTGAGTTTTTATGATGCAGAGACAGCCATGGAGCAGTTAAAAGCATATTTTGTGGGAGAGACATCCAAGGCTTTTGAAACGGCATTTACGGATACTATGATGAATTACGGTACATGGGGAAGCGGTACCGGTCGGGAAAGCCATTATAAGGATTTGTTTTTCAATACTCTGCAGTTGAATTTAGCAGCTGAATTTACTGCTTCAGGATGTGCGGATATGACAGAATTTTTAAATTCCAAGGTGGATCCCAAATATAGTGGAGCTATATCATTTTCCACGGAGGGAACGGGAGCTTACGACATATCCAAAGTGGGAGAGGGATATGTACTCTTTAAGGGGGTACAGATCTGGTATACAGAAAACGGTTATACAACAAAGATAACCACGGATTTTTTGATTAATCTGCCGGAACAGAACTGGGCAGCGGAATATTCGGAAAAAGCAGCAACACCTGCCGGATATGATGATGTTACGGTAAAGGATGTAAAAATGACGGATTATGTGAAGTACTATAATTGGCAGAAGCAGTAAGGAGGGCATATGAAACAGGAAAATAAAGGGTTCTCCTTGGTAGAACTGATTGTGGTAATCGCCATCATGACTATTCTGACGGGACTCATTTCCGCAGGAATCGGCATGGCGGTCAGCAAACCGGCGGATGAGTGTATTGATAAGTTAAAGGCATCTCTTCAATCCATAAGAGTGACTTCCATGGGGAAATTTGACGCTCATATAGAAATATATAAAAAGGGCGACCAGATTTATGCAAAGGAATATTACACGGAAGACAGTTCCGGAAGGGAAACAACAAAAGAAAACATTGTAGGTTTTAAGGGAGTACAGGTTTTTTATGAAATCAACAATTCCGGATCTTATACAGAACTGGTAGACGGTGGAACACCGCTTGTTATTTACTACGACAGAAGCAGCGGTGCATTTTCCAATGCAGCGACAGGCTATTACTGTACAAGGATAAAGGCGGTTAAAAACAGCAGAACAGCAGAAATGATACTGTATCCGTTAACCGGCAAAATAGAAATTCAGTAATAAAAATGTAGAAAATATATGGTGGATTTTCTTTGTAATCTACGATATAATGATAGAAAGTAATTTGACAGCATGCATTTACATAAGACACTTCAATTTATAATAGGAGGAGATTATGAAACGGTTAATGAAAGGATGGAAAAAACTGGGCAACAGGGGACTTACATTGGTTGAGCTTATTTGTGCGATTGCCATCTTAAGTCTGGTCGGTACCACGGTTGGCGGTATTCTGATTGTCAGTGCGCAAAGCTATGACAACGGAATGAACGAGGTGGAACTGCAACAGGAAGCACAGATGGTGGTGAATCAGATTAACGATTTGATTATTGATACCACTGCTACGGAATCGGTTTCTTTTGCAGACAATACCCTTGTGATTCCGGAGGGGACAAAGACTCATAAGGTTAAATACGATGCCGCTACTAAGCAGTTGCTTTATTCATGTGAAGGTGGGGCATTATCCGGAGAAGAACTGATGGCTAACGGTATTACAGCCTTTTCGGCAGATACGGCTTCTTTTAAGGATTCGGGGAATCTGTATTTGGATATCGGATTAGAGAGAGAGTCTGCAGGTGGCTTAAAGACTTTTAATGCAACATTCCAGATTACTGCAAGAAACGGTGTAGTGGATACAACACCTTCAGCATCCATTGATGTAATTGATGATGTGGTATTGGAGCCAAACCAGAGTTACACGTTTAATCCCGATGTGGTAGGAATTTCTAATAAGGCAGTAGAATGGGACATTGTCGGTGGCAATACAGATTCTACCACACATATGCTTGGCAACACAATTTATATAGGCAGTGCGGAAGAAGGAAGTATTGTGCATCTGTTGGTAAAAACAGCGACCAAGGATGCAGAGGGCAATGCAATGGCGATGCGTGCGGTACGTGTCAGAATTCGCAGGGTCAATACCGTAACTGTCAAGAAACTTTCCGTAACAGGTACAGAATATAAGAAAGATGCGGAATATCTGCTGCAGGCTGATTTGAGCGGCACTTATCTCGATAAGGAACCAAGAGAGTGGGATGATGATTATGTAAATCCTTACGGTATTACTTGGACTGTGGAAGCCAATGGTACGGCTATACCGGGTATGACAGCAGTGGCATGGGATCCTTTAAATCCGGCAAAGGCATTCATTAAGGTTAAGTTAAATGAGGATATGCCGAGAAATTCTTTTATTACCATTAAGGCTGTTGCAACGCATCCGATGGGGACTTTTGCAAGTTCCAATAGCAATAAAACAGGGATTTCCTATGGCAATGTGTTTGGAGAGTACAAGATAGATAACACTAGGTATTTTACCCCTGAGCACGGTCTGGCAAGAGGTTCCGATGATCCCATTGGTTCCTTTGCAATTGATGATTTAAAGAGTTTGCTGATAAGTAAATTTGGAAATGGAAACTACCAGTTAGTCAGAAGCTACAGATATCGTGAAACCGGATCAGGTGATACAGGCTGGTGCAGATGGTTCACAGACCAGGATTTAGGTTTTGGATTTGATGCCGGTACTTCGGTTAATATGCGTCCCAAGTTTGGATATATGATGCGGTATGGTATTGTTTATGATATGCAAGTAAAGATGTGTATGGTAAATCAGGATACCGGAGCAGTTGTATGGCCGTTTGTTGATACACCGGAAGATCAATATTTGATTCAAGGTACTATGGATAGGGTATGTATTTCATTTACCAGTACGGATTTGGGCTTTGCGGAGGAACTTGGACTTCCTGCAGATAAGAATGCTAAGATTTCCAAATATTATAATGGCACACTCTTTTCTGTAAAAGATATTTATTCGCTGGGTGGTACTACCAATAAGGGCAACTTTAGAAATGACATTCAGTATATTCTGGAAAAGAAGGAAGGTTCTGATTGGAAATTTGTCAGAAACCTGCAGAGTGGTGGAGATTGCAAGTTGGAACTTGCTAATTATGGTACCGGAGCAGGCGAATACAGAATTAAAATTTGGATGTATGAAAGACATGTGAAGTATAATGATGATGGCTCCATGACAGAGATTTCAAACAATGAAAGTTATAAGTACGAAATCTGGAAGAATGGTGGAGGAGAAGGTTACTTCTACTTTACAGCTACTGATTGATAAGTGAATTATGAAAAAATAAAAACCGTAAGCTTTAGGGCTTACGGTTTTTTCTATGTAAGATAATGGCGGAAGGAGAGAAAAGATTATTCAACAAGTGCTTCTTCAGCAGCTTCTTTTACTTCTTCTTCACCCCAGATGCGCTTGTTAAGTTCCGCATCCTTTTCAGTGACTAATTCCAGAACGGCTTTTGCCTTGGACTGCATGGAAATCGCTTTCTTTTCGTCGTTGATGAGGAATTCCAGGTTGCTGGAAATCATATCAATGTTGGATTTGAATTCCTGAATGAGTTCTGCTGTTTTTGCTCTTGCTACATCCATGATTTCAGCAATATAGGAATCATACTGCATCTGGGTAGTAGAAGTGAACATGCTTTCTACGTCATTTTTATAAGACTTCTTGTCGTTGGTGGAGAAGATGAAGATGGCTTTCTGCTTATTGATGTATTCATCCATCTTCAGAGCCTTTAAGGTAGAAGGAGGAACCAGTGTGTCGGATACGTTGGCGATACGTCTTACCAATTCTTCATCAATGCCCTTGTAACCGGTGATACGGTTTACAATGATGCCCTTTAATTCTTCAATCTGGTGCTTCAGGATGCTTTCACGGTTTTCTTTGTAATATTCGTCGATTTCCAGTAAGTAGCGGTTCAGCTCATTACGGATGATATTGTTCTTTTCTTCAAAGACTTCCGGACGGAGAGCAATCCATTTCATTTTGTCGGCGATTTTTTCTGCCTGGATACGTCTCGTTTCCACGATGGCTTTCAGCACCTTAATTTCGGGGAAGGCGGTAACCAGTCTTTCCGGAGTAAGCTCCAGCAGGTATTTCTCATAGGAAGAATCAATGTCATCCACCATTGTGGTCTTCATGGTTTCGATGTTTTTGGAAATTTCTTCCTTGGACAGGCGTGCCTGCTTTTCGATTACTTCATAGTCGTCACGGATGAAGTTTACAACACTGCAGATACCGTCGTAAAGACCCTTAGCCTTAACTGCGAGAGCATATTTCTGTGCATATTTTACAATTTCCTTCTCAACCGCATACATACCGGAGTTGATATAAATCCGGTGCAGAATAGGATAGAGGCTGTTGTCGGTATCCGCATCGCATTTCTTTAATTCCTCCATACACTCGGAGATAAGCTGCTTGGTTTCGTTGTCAGCCTGGGAAAGCTTATCCAACTTGAAGTACATACCGGTTTCAATTTCGTTGTTGTTGGCTTTCATTAAGAAAGGATCCGTCACCGGTGTGTTGTTGATTTCGTTTCGGTGGTTTGCAAGCCAGAGTCTTTCATCCTCGGTATCCACGTTGTTGGAGATTGCCTTGGCAATATAAGCGGCCTTGGAGGAAACGAAAAAGAGTCTTTCCTTGGAAAGGTCGATTTCCTCGGCTTCTTCGTTGTAAATTTTATCAGTTTCCTTTAAGGAGACTTTTACTTTTTTATTCTTTAAGTTGTTTAAGTCTGCGAGGCTTCTGGTGTCCGCCTGGTTGATGATATGTAAGGAACGGGTCAGGTCAATATGTACCTTGTCCTTTGTATCAGCACTTTCTCTGGAAGAGTTGATCAGCTTGTATAAAACAGAGTTGCCGGTACCTTCCATCTTGGTGGGCTCATAAAGAATGATTAAGATGGAGTTGGTCTGCTGCTGCAGGGCTTTCTGAAGGACTAACAGATGCTCGTTGGAGTTGCTGTCCGTACCGGGAGTATCATAGAAAGTGAAGCTGATATTCTTGTCAATGGGAATCGGGAAGCTTACTTCAATGATGCCATCGATGTATTCCGGATATTCCTCGGTAAACGCATTGGGAATATCGTTTAAGCATTTTAAGATATTGGACAGCTGTTCATGCTGCTGTAAGTGGAAGACCAGGGCGCTGTTGATTTCTCCGTCAATCTTTTTCTCTGTAAGAGGGCAGTCGCCGTTAGCAGAAAAAATGAATTTTCCCTTTTCGGCACTCCAGTTAATTACGACACGAACGTTGGAGTCTGCTTCGGAAGTCTTTAAGTTGAAGGCAACGGCAGGCTTCTGGCTGTCCTGGATACGGAACATCTTTGCGGTCTCGGAGTTAATACTTTCCGGTAAGATTCTTTTGCCGATCATGGCATTGATGAAAGTGGATTTACCGGAGCTGTATGTACCTACCAGACAGATATTGATATCGTTCTGGCTTAATTTTTCTCTTTTAGCTTCAAATTCATGCTTTCTGATTAAGAAGGACTTCTGAATGTCGGAATTTTTCAGCTCTTCGTCGAAGAGAGCAATGGTTTCATCACAGAAATCACTGACATTGGTAAAAATCCTGGAAACAGAAGCAGTCTCTATGAAGTTGCTGATACGGAAACGATCTTCCCCACAAGTCTTGTTGTATTCATCTACCTTCTTCTCAAAGTCTTCATAGTCAATCTGCGTGCCCTTGAAGACGAGACTGATTTTATCACACAGGAATTGTTCCCAGATGTCATCAAAAAACTGGTTGCCCTGATTCTGCAGTAAGAATTCGCCCTGCTCCGGAGAGTACTTGATCAGGTTGGGACACATCTTGTAAGGAATGTCTAAAAACTCTCCCTTTACCTTGGCAAGAAAGCGGATTTCCTTCTTGACAGGGTGATACATAATCATTAGTTCTTTCACGGTTAACTCCTCCCAATTTATTTTTGTACTTAAACTAAATTATATGCTTTTAATGGGGAAATGTCAAAAATAATATTGGAAATTTAGCAAGAAAAATGAGGGTATTGCTTTCGTTGACATTACCCTGTGCGTGTTGTAAAATAAAACAGTGTAACTAAATAATATTTTCTTAAATCAAACTATTATTTTGATTAGGGAGGGAAAGATTGTGAAACGGAAAGCAAAGAGATTTCTTGCCGGATTGTGTGTGGCATTTATGTTGACGCAGAGCATCGGTGAGACCACTCTGACGGCTTTGGCTGCAGAGGATATCGCCTATACTGCCACAGAGGAATCCACGGAAACGGAAAATACGGTTTCTGGTGGAAATCCGGAGACAGCAGTATCGGGAGGCAACGAAGAAACAACCGTATCAGACGGCAATGAAGAGGAAACGGTATCGGGAGGTGATACCGGGGAAACCTTACCGGTTGAAGAAGTGATACCGGTTACGGCTGATGACGGAACGCCTCAGGTGGACGAGGAAGGAAATGTAACGGTAAATGGCGAATTTTGGGGTACAATAGATGAAAATGGTATGTTTACTGTTTCTTCTGATATGGGTGTGGTTACATCCTATTGTTTTAAGGGCTGGGATGCGGTAACAGGCATCCGGTTTGAAGAAGGCGCCTATATAAAGAGCATTGGCAGCAATGGTTTCCAGAACTGCGTAAATCTAAGGACGGTGGATTTGTCAAACTGTACGTCCCTGACCCAGATTGGAGACTATGCTTTTTCAGGCTGTACCGGATTGGAAAAGGTGACCTTTAACGACAATCTCCAGTACATAAACAAGAATGCATTTGAAAAATGTACGGCATTACAGGATATTACCCTGGTAAAGGGGCTTATCAGTATTCGCGAAAATGCGTTTAACGGCTGCAAGAGCTTGTCACATGTACGTCTGGAGACCATGAATGTGGTATGTAAGACCGCAACCGGTGCTGCCGCAACAGGTATTTTTACAAATTGTAATCTGGAGTCGGTTGATTTTGCCTACAAGGATGAAAACGTAGAAGGTGAAAAGAAAAATGTAATTATTCCGGCAAATCTGTTTAATAAAGCGACTTTTGCCGAAAATGTGAATTTTGTAATTCCTTATAAAATCCAGGAAATCGGAGAGGGTGCCTTTCAGGGTTCCAACTTAATGCAGGTTACCTTTGAAAACGGAGTGCAGACGCCCAGTGCGTTGTCTACCATTGGAAAAAATGCTTTTAACGGTTGTGCATCCTTAGAAAATGTTACATTCCCCGGAACCCTGCAGACAATTGGGGAAGGTGCGTTTACAAAATGTACGGCTTTTACGGAAATTATTATTCCCAACTCTGTGAATGACCTGGGTAAAAATTCCTTTATGGGATGTAAGAGTGTCACGAACTTACAGCTTCCCAATGCGACTACCGTTATCGGAGATTATGCATTCAGGGAATGTACCAGTCTGGAAAAAGTGGTAATTCCCCAGGGCACTACATTTACCGGTAAGGGTGAATTCTTCGGATGCAGTAAATTGGCAGATGTGACGATTGCGGATACCATTGAAACCATCGGTGATGAAACATTCAAAGGCTGTGTGGCAATCCAAACGATAAAACTGCCTGACAGCGTTACGATTATCGGTAAAGGCGCTTTTGAAAACTGTGTGGCAATGCAGACGGTTGAGTATTCGGTTAATCTGTTGGAAATCAGGGATACGGCATTTAAGGGGTGCACTGTTTTACGGTCCAATGTATTTCCTCTTACACTGGAAAAGATTGGCGCCAGTGCATTTGAAGAGTGTCAGTCCTTCAGAAGTACGATAATTCCGTTTAATGTGTCAAGTATTGGAAACAAGGCATTTTTCCGTTGCTATGGTATTGAAACTCTGACTATCGATTCCCTGCAGCTTACAAACTGTGGAACGGCAATTTTTGATGAATGTTTAATTCGTGAAGTAGTATTTCCCGAGGGAATAGAGGTCATTCCTGCCAACCTGTTCAGTCAGGCGGGCTTTACAACGGACTGCGTCATTACCATTCCCAATACGGTTACAGAAATCGGAAATAATGCTTTCGGCGGAACTAATTCCGCAGAAGACAACATTACCAGTGTTGTTTTTGAGGAAGGTACAAAATTAACAAGAATTGGAAATTCTGCATTTAAGTATTGTACAGCAATGACACAGTTTACCATTCCCGACACGGTGGTTGAAATCGGAGCAAATGCATTTGAGGGATGCAACAAGATTACTTCTATTGTCATTCCCGAAAGTGTAACTAAAATCGGAGCCAGCGCTTTTTCCGGCTGTTCTGTTTTAACTGACATCACATACAATGCTATCAATGTAACGACTTCCAATCAGAATATTTTTGCAAAATGTAACATCAAGAGAATTCTGATAGGTAATAAAGTAAGCTCTTTCCCTGCTTATCTTTTTAAGGGAGCACAGTTCTCCACCAATACGGAAACCGGTGAAATTGAAATGATTACCCTGATTGTTCCGGCATCTGTGGAAAAAATCGGACAATACGCCCTTCCGAATATTGCAAACTTACAGGGAATTAAATTTGAAGAAGGTTCTAATTTACAGACAATAGAGCAGTATGCATTTTATCAGTGTATCAATCTGACGGATATCAATCTGCCGGATACGGTTATTACCATTGGAAACTATGCTTTTTCCGGTTGTACAAAGTTAGGTACGAAAGAGGAAGCTGGCTTTGATATTCCGACGTCCGTTGTAACACTGGGAAGCGGAGCATTCAGCAACTGCCCGGGACTTACAAGCATTACGATTCCGGCAGGGGTAAGCAAAATACTGGACAAAACCTTCCAGAATGATACCGGATTAACTTCGGTCACATGGGATGTAAACCTGCTCACCGAAATCGGTGCTTCTGCATTTGAAGGCTGTAGCGGCCTGACAGAAATGAATATTCCCAGCGGCACCATCAAGATTGGAGCAGCAGCATTTAAGAACTGTACCGGGCTTACCAAGATTGTGATTCCGGCATCGGTTACCAGTATTGCAGGTACGGCTTTTGACGGCTGTGACAATGCTCTTTATTTTGTAGTACCCGGATCTTATGCTGAAAAATGGCTGAAGGATAAAGGTATTATTACAAGAAATCTGCTGGCAATCACGTATGAACTGAATGGAGGCACCAATAATGCTTCCAATCCGGCAGGTTATGAAGCCGGAGATACCTTCACCTTTGCCCCGGCTACCAGAAATGGCTATATTTTCAAAGGCTGGTTTTTAGATGAAGAATTCAATATACCAATTACGGGTGTAGAGGGATACAGTGAAGACCTGACGGTTTATGCCAAGTGGGAAATTGAAATTTACACCATTAACTACGAACTGAATGGCGGAACCAACCACAAGGATAATCCGGCAACCTATACGTTCTTAGACAAAGTAACATTTAAGAATCCGGAAAAAGAAGGATATACCTTTGAAGGTTGGTATTCAGATCCTGAATTTAAGAAAACATTTAATAATATTCCGGTTAAGAGTTATGGAAATAAAATCGTTTACGCCAAGTGGAGCGGCGGTGTGACACTGGCGCCGACAGCAAGTGTGGAAAGCGGTTCTTCCGTGAAGACAGGCACGAAAGTGTTCCTGACTTCTCCGACACCCGGAGCAAGCATCTACTATACGATGGACGGTTCAGAGCCTACAGTAACTTCCAAACAGTATGTGGAAGGTATTGTGATTGACAAGGCTGTGACTATTAAGGCGTTTGCTGTTAAAAAGGGCTGTGATGCCAGCGAAGTGGTTACCTTTACTTATGAACTGGTGAACGAAGCAGAAGACTGGGGAGACATCCTTGTCGAAGACAGGCAGCAGTTTGAAAACGGTGACGAGGTACCGAAGGGCATCTGGGTTGCCGGTGTGGAAGACAGCGAATATACCGGAAAGAAGATTACTTTTGCTCTTCGTGTATATGACGGAAAAACACTTCTGAAAGAAAAGACAGACTATACGGTAGCTTATGCAAACAATAAGGATGCGGCGGACAAGAATGCTGAAAAGAAAGCGCCTACCGTAACCATAAATGCAAAGGGCAATTATAAAGGAAAGGTAGTTATTAAGTTTACCATCAATCCTAAGAATATTGCATCCGGAGACATTACGGCTGAAGATATTATCACCAATGTAACGGGTAAACTGCAGAAGCCGGTTCCGGTTGTTACATATGGAAAGACAAAGCTTCGCAATAAGACGGATTTTACTTATGAATATCTGGGAACAACGTTAGGTGGCTATCAGTCTAAGGGAGAATATCAGATTAAAATTACCGGTTGCAAAAACTTTACCGGTGAGAGAATAGTAACCTATACCCTGGTAGAAGGTACTTCCATTACCAAGGCGAAAATCACGGCTCCCAAGAAATGCAGTTTTACAGGAGAGCTCCTTACGCCGGATATTGATGTAAAGATGGGCAAAGAGGCACTTATAAAAGGCGTTGACTATGAGGTTACATATAGCAACAACAGAGATGCAGGAACGGCTACGGCAATCATTACCGGAAAGGGTAATTACTATGGAGCCAAAAAGGTTACATTCAAGATTTTACCGATTGCCACGCTGAATAAGGCAAAGTTTGCATTTGACAAAACAAGTGTAACCTACACGGGAAATGCATACGAAATCGGCAAAGGTATTCATGCTGCAGTTACCTTGAACGGCACAACTCTTGTGGAAGGAAAGGATTATACCTGCAGCTATCTGAAAAATACGGATGCTGGCACCGCTACGATTGTCTTCACCGGAAAGGGAGGCTATACCGGAACTGTCAGAAAGTCTTTTAAGATTGTTACGGCGGAAATGACCGGTATGCAGATGCAGTTCTTGGATGCAGAAGGCAATGTTAAGAAAGATGCGGTTTATGCTTATGAAAAGGGCGGCGTAAAGCCCAATGTACTGCTTACTTACAACGGTATGACACTGACGGCAGGAAAAGATTATACGGTTTCTTATAAAAAGAACACGGCACTTGGTAGAGCGGAAATTGTTGTCAGAGGCAAGAAAAACTTCAAGGGAACGCTGAACGGTACATTTACCATTGCGCAGCAGGATGTGAGTGAACTGAGACTGACAGCACAGGATGTTATGTTTAAGAATGCTGCAGGAGCGGTTTCCGGTGCAAAGCCTGTTGTAATGGATGTAAACGGCAAAAAGCTGGCAGAGGGTACGGACTATAAGGTAACTTATGTTTATACCAATAATACCAGAATGGTGAATAATGGTACCATGAAACGAGCAGGATCAACTGTAAATGTAAAGGGTGACATTATTCCGGTAGAAAGCCTCATTACTGTAAAAATTACCGGAAACGGCAACTACAGGGGAACTCTGGAAACAACCATCCGCGTATTTAAGAATAATATTTCCACTGCTAAAATTACGGTTAAACCGCAGGCTTATACCGGCAGAGAAGTTCAACCCGGCATTGATCAGATGACGGTTATGATTGGCAAGAAAGAACTGAATGTCGGCGATTATGAAATCGTAAGCTACAAGAACAATATCAAGAAGGGCAATGCAGAAGTTACCATTCGTGGCATCGGCAACTATGGAGGAACCAAGACTGTGAAGTTCAAAATTGCGGAAAAGACCTTTTCCTTATTTGACTGGATCAGGTAGTGGTATTAGAAGCAAATAATCTAAGCTCTTAAGGACTTGCTGAATTAAAGTTGCTTAGAGCTTGCCTGAAGCGAAGAGAGACCGGGACGGAGAAATCTGTTCCGGTCTTTTTGTGGTTCTAAAGCAAGAAATCCTTGCCTTTTTAGTTAAGCCTGTGTTATAGTACCCATAGAGCAGATTTTCTATAATCTTTATAATTTTATTTTCTATTTTCAAATCTACCGGTGGGATTTATTTTTTTCTTATCCCACAAGTCAGAAATTCCTGCTTTTTCTATTATTTTCAAAGTTATCAATCGAAATGATTTACCAACAGAAAAGATTAACGAAATAAAAAACAGTTGTATAAGAAAAACAGATAAGTTATAATGGATATGGTTGGATGCCTTTTGCGGATAACTGTATTTATTGTTATCCTGTGCAGGAGGAGGAACTATTTGAACAAAGAACTGAAAAATGCAGTAGAAGCGGCGGATGCAAAAGCACAATACGATGAATGCGCCAAGCGGCTGCTGGGGCAAAAGAGCATTTTGTCATATATTTTCGCCCATACCATAGAGGCTTTTCAGGGAATGAAGCCGAAAGAAATCATTCCTTATATCGAAGGAGAGCCTTACATAGGTGAGGCACCGGTCGGTGAAAGGGGAATTACGGTCGGTGAAGCAATTCTTGTCAAAACCATGAACAAAAACGGCTTTACGGCAGAGCAGATAGCGGCAGCTGCAGACAAAGACGTCGAAGAGGTGGAAGCCATCCTGGCAGGCGGAGAACCGGTATTTGCGTGATATGAAATTTTTAATATATATATACAAAATTTCATATCACGAAATTATAAAAAAGTATGTAAAAATTCCGAAAATTCAAGGAAAATCCAATCATATTGCAAATAATAAGAAATGTATGGAAAATTGAAAAAAAACCCTTGAAATCTCCCATGCTTCTTGCTATTATATTATAAGAGTACGACTAAGAAAGGGTTCAGATAGCCGTTTTCCACGCCAATGGATTACGGATATTTTTGTCACTGGGAATAGATAGAGCTTCTCTTGGCGGCAGATGAATGAATGAAAGGAGGTCACTTTCAATGGAAGGGACGCAAATTTTTTCATGCAAATCTGGCAACAACATGAAAAATTTATTTGTGAAAAACAACGATGCCATGTTCCTTAAGGTGGAAAACAACAGGATTTCCGGTAAGGGATATGTATGTAATACGGAGGGGAAAAACGGTTACATAGATGAATTTGAAGTCGCTATTGAAAAAATCAGCGGCGTAGGAGAGACTACTTATTTGGGGGAGCCTGCACTGGCTATAAATACAAGACTGGATAATCTGTATGGTTCCAAAAAAGTACAGTTGGTATTTCCCCAGATGAAAAATATTGATTTGGCACTGAAGCTGCTTAGAAAGCTGCGCGAGGAAAACGGTGTTACGGATGAAGCATCAAAGACCGCTCCGGCACCCGGTTCAGCCCTGATGGGAGGCGCTGGACAGGGATATACGCCGACTTCCAGCTATACACCCGGACAGCAGGCACCCAATGCATTCCAGCAGCAGGTTGCATCCGGTTCTGCACTTATGCCCAAAGTGGGAGCAACACCCGGAGCATCTGCAACAGCAGGCGCTTCTGTAATCGGGGCAGCCACCATGGGCGCATCTACGATTGCGGCAGCCGCACCGGCACCTGCAGCCGCACCCGTAGCACCCACCCCGAAGCCGGTACAGCCCGCACCCCAGGAGGAGTCTGAGGATGAAGAAAGCAGACGTAGTGAGGACGAGTTTAATGAGCGTATGGAAAAACTGCAGGTATTAAAGGACTGCGGTATTCTCGGCGAGAAGGAATACAATGCCAAGAAGTTTGAACTTGTCAGCCAGTTCTGCGATCTGACGGATTTCAATGAAAAGATCCAGAAGCTTGTAGTATTAAAAGACTGCGGACTTCTTTCCGAAAAAGAATTTGAAGCCAACCGTACCGATATTATTAAAGAGTGCTGCGATACGGATGCCAATGACACCAAGACCTATCGTAAAAACATCCAGAAGCTGGTTTATTTGCAGTTCGGCGGCGTGATTACGGAAGAAGAATATGAAAAGAATAAACAGATTATGGTGGACGATGTAAACTTCAAGCTTACGGATGATCCGGAACTGTTTATGCGTAAATTAAAGAGACTGCCGGTACTGAGAGACTGTCAGATGATTACCGACAAGGAGTATCATGCAAAGGTAGAAGCTCTTTACAAGCTGATTGAGATTGATCCTGCGGATTCCAATGAAGTCATGGTCAACAAGATGAACAAGTGGCCGATTCTGGTACAGGCAAGATACATTACCGAGACGGATTTACAGGAAAAGCAGATGCCTATTCTGGAAAGCTGCATGAAGATGCCGATGAACAGTCCGGAAGATATCAAGGCAGTAATCGAAAGACTGGTTACCTTAAAAGACGGCAACTGGTTATCTGAGACTGATTTCGAGGCTAAGAAACGTGAGCTTTCCAAAAAGATTGATGCCATCCCCGACTATGAGACCCGCATCAAGATTTACGTGTCACTGCCCGCCATGGGATTTATTACCGAAGACGAATATGAAGAGCAGAAGCAGAGATGCATTGCCGAAATCTTCTCACAGTACTCCGGCATGGATGAATTCAAGAAGCGTGTTAACAATCTGCTTACCTTGCATAAAGCCGGCATGCTGACCGAAGAGGAATTTGTTTCTTACAAGACAAAGCTGATGAGCGATTTATAAAAAATAAGCGATTTCTCCTAAAAGGATGACTTTTAGGAGAAATTTTTTTGTTTAAAAGTCACTTTTGGCGTATTTTTATGAAGTTTCAAAAAAAACTTGCATGGGCGGGGCTTTTGGTGTATAGTGAAACGCGATTATTAAAATGGACAATCGGGGGAATGGAAATGGCGAAATATCTGGTTATTGTGGAATCACCCGCAAAAGTGAAGACGATAAAAAAATTCCTTGGCTCCAATTATGAAGTGGCTGCCAGCAACGGACATGTACGGGATTTCCCGAAGAGCTCTCTGGGAATCGATGTGGAACATGATTATGAACCTAAGTATATTACCATCAGAGGCAAGGGGGAAGTGCTTGCCAATTTGCGTAAGCTTGTAAAAAAAGCAGATAAAGTATATCTCGCAACCGACCCTGACCGCGAGGGGGAGGCGATTTCCTGGCATTTGTATTATGCTTTGAAATTGGAGAACAAAAAGACATACCGTATTACCTTTAACGAAATCACCAAGACGGCGGTAAAGGAGTCCCTGCAGCATGCCAGAGAGATTGATATGGACCTGGTAGATGCCCAGCAGGCAAGAAGATGTTTAGACCGTATGATTGGTTACCGGATATCGCCCCTTCTCTGGGCAAAGATTAAAAGGGGGCTTTCAGCCGGACGTGTGCAGTCGGTTGCTCTTCGTATTATCTGTGACAGGGAAAAGGAAATTGACGCTTTTATTCCGGAGGAGTACTGGACACTCAATGCTTCCTTTGCCGTACAGGGAGAAAAGAAGCCCCTTGTGGCAAAATATTACGGTACCGGGAACGGAAAGACGACGATTTCTAATAAGGAAGAATTAGATAAAATCAAGGAATCCCTGAAAGGGGCGGACTATCGGATTACCGAGGTAAAGAAAGGGGAAAGAACGAAAAAGGCTCCCCTGCCGTTTACTACATCCACTCTGCAGCAGGAAGCCAGCAAGGTGCTGAATTTTTCACCCCAGAAAACTATGCGCCTGGCACAGCAGCTTTATGAAGGCGTGGAAGTAAAGGGTGAGGGCACCATCGGTCTTATTACTTATCTGCGTACCGACTCCACCCGTGTATCCGAAGAAGCGGAGAAGATGGCGAAGGAATACATTGAAGACCGATACGGTGCGGAATATGCAGGCGAGGGTACGGAAAGAAAGCCGGGACAGAAAATCCAGGATGCCCACGAGGCCATCCGCCCGACAGCTATCAGCCGTATTCCCTTAGACATAAAGGACCAGCTTCCGAGAGATTTATTCCGTCTGTACCAGCTCATCTGGAAACGCTTTACCGCAAGCCGGATGCAGGCGGCAAAATACGAAACTGTTTCCGTAAAAATAGGAGCGGGAGAGCAGATTTTCACAGTAGCATCCTCCAAGCTTCTGTTTGACGGCTTTATGAGCGTATATACCCAGGAGGATGAGGAGAAGGAAGAAAACAACCTGTTAGCCGGTTCCCTGAGCAAAGATACAAAATTAACCTTTGAAGAATTTGAAGAAAAGCAGCACTTTACACAGCCCCCGGCCCATTATACCGAGGCGTCCTTGGTAAGGGAGTTAGAGGAGCTCGGCATCGGACGTCCCAGTACCTATGCGCCGACCATTACCACCATTATGGCAAGACATTATGTGGTAAAGGAAAACAAGAACCTCTTTGTGACGGAGCTGGGCGAAGTGGTCAACAATATGATGCAGGAAGCTTTTCCGGCAATCGTGGATGTGAATTTCACAGCCAATCTGGAAACCCTTTTAGACGGCGTGGGAGAAGGAAAGGTCAACTGGAAAACCGTAGTTTCCAATTTCTATCCCGATCTGGATGAAGCGGTAAAGAAAGCGGAGCAGGACCTGGCAAAGGTACAGATTGCAGACGAAGAGTCCGATGAAGTCTGCGAGCATTGCGGGAGAAAAATGGTGATTAAATACGGCCCTCACGGCAAGTTCTTAGCCTGCCCCGGATTCCCCGAGTGCCGCAACACCAAGCCGTATTTTGAAAAAATCGGTGTTGCCTGTCCGAAGTGCGGCAAGGATATTGTCATTAAAAAGACGAAAAAAGGCAGAAAATACTATGGCTGTATCGGCAATCCGGATTGCGATTTCATGGTATGGCAGAAGCCTTCCGCAGAAAAGTGCCCGAAGTGCGGCTCCATGATGCTGCAAAAGGGAAATAAATTAGTTTGTATGAATGAAGAGTGCGGATTTATTAAATAGACAGAAAATTAAAAAAATAAACAGATATTACATTGAAAAATAAATTGATGTATGTTAAAATGTAACAGTAATCGGTTTTTGGCTAATAGGAGAAATTTTCTCCTGACAATCTGGAGGGTAGCATATGAGCAGCGTACAGTTATTGGACAAAACCAGAAAAATCGGAAAATTGTTACACAACAACAATTCCAGTAAAGTGGTATTTAATGATATTTGCAGAGTCATGCGGGAAATTTTAAAATCCAACTGCCTTGTCATCAGTAAAAAGGGTAAGGTGCTCGGTGTCGGCAAGCTTGACAATATCGAGCCCATTGCAGAGCTGATTGATGAGCATGTGGGAGGGTTTATTGACTCCATGTTAAACGAAAGACTGCTGGGAGTTCTTTCCACCAAGGAGAATGTCAATCTGGAGACACTCGGCTTTGAAAAGACGGACTCTAAAAAATACCAGGCCATGGTGACTCCTATCGAGATTGCCGGTGAAAGACTGGGTACCTTATTTTTCTATAAATGCAACGAACAGTACGAAATAGACGATATTATTCTCTGCGAATACGGCACTACGGTGGTGGGGCTGGAAATGCTAAGGGCGGTCAACGAAGAGAGCGCCGAGGAGAGCAGAAAGCAGGCGGTTGTGAAATCCGCTATTTCCACACTGTCATTTTCGGAGATGGAAGCCATCATTCATATTTTTGATGAACTGGACGGCATGGAGGGTATTCTGGTTGCCAGCAAGATTGCGGACAGAGTGGGTATCACCCGTTCCGTTATTGTAAATGCCCTGCGGAAGTTTGAAAGCGCAGGCGTTATCGAATCCCGTTCCTCCGGCATGAAGGGTACTTACATCAAGGTATTAAACGATGTGGTGTTTGACGAGATTGCAGAGCTAAAGAAAATGAACCAGAAGCAGTAAAGAAAAGAAAAACAATAAAAATTCCGGCAAAAAGGATTTTGCACGGATGGCAAACGGACTTGTGTTTCTATACATAAAGTCCGTTTTTTTGTTTCTTAGCAGGAAAAAACCTTGTTTTTTTTGAAGAAATATATATAATTGTAAGAGTATCAGTATGTGTGAAAATTTACCTGAAACCGGAAAGGGGTTACCATATGATTAATACCAATGTCTTTGATTATGTCAATGTACTGGATAAAGCGGCAGATGCGGCATGGATGAGAAACAATGCCATCAGCAACAATATTTCCAACGCTACCACACCGGGATATAAAAGACAGGATGTGGCTTTTGAGTCGGAGCTGGCAAAAGCAATAGGCAGAAGCAGCAGTACCGCCAACCTGGATCAGAGAGTGGCGGCAGCCGGTAAAAAAGGAATTACACCCAAGGCTTATACGGACCTGACGGGCTATTCCTACAGACTGGACGGCAACAACGTGGATATTGAAACGGAAAACGTAGCGCTGGCGGAAAACCAGATAAAATATATGTACCTGATGGAAACCATCAATCAGGAATTCCAGAATCTGCAGGGCGTTATGAAATAGTGATGCCGTAAGGGCTGCAGAGCTTACAGGGGAGAGAAAGGAACGGATATCTATATGAGCATGTTTACAGCATTTAACATCAATGCTTCCGGACTTACGGCACAGAGATACCGTATGGACATTATTTCCGAGAACGTGGCAAATGCCAATACGACAAGAACGGCGGACGGCACACCCTACCGCAGAAAGGTAGTGACCTTTGAGGAAAAAGCGGGCGGTGTGGAAAAGTTCGGCGCTGTATTCAATAAAGCGAAAAACAATTACTGCGGTAACGGCGTAAAGGTGGACGCCGTGACGGAGGACACCTGGACGGAGATGAACAAGGTGTACGACCCGTCCCACCCCGATGCGGACGAAAACGGCTACGTTACATACCCGAATGTGAATATCATTACGGAAATGACCAACTTAATCGATGCGAGCCGTGCTTATGAAGCAAACTCCACCGCCTTTAGTGCCAGCAAGTCAATTGCACAGCAGGCGCTTAACATGGGCAAATAAACAGTGGGAAAGGGTTAAAAGGAAATGGATATTTCAACTACTCTGGCGGGCGTGCGTTCCACTAACATTGCACAGAACGCCGCAGCCATTGGCTTAAATTCTTCAAACGGAATGATTGGAAAAGTTCGGGCAGGGGAAAGCCTGTCTGCGGAGGGTACCATGTTTGATACGCTCCTTAATTCCGCGATTGACAATCTGAAAACAACAAACGGTTATCTTTCCGATGCCGAGAACGAAAAAATCAAATTCGCACTGGGCGAGACGGAAAATACACATGACCTGATGATTTCCATGTACAAAGCATCTACGGCAAGACAGTATACGGTGGCAGTGAGGGATAAGCTCCTGGAGGCTTACAAGGAAATTATGAACATCCAGATGTAAATTTCGGCTAAGGAGATACAATCATGCCTGACAGGATTAAAAAGATATTAGATAAAGTACTGGCCTGGTGGAATAAATTTACGACCAAGCAGAAGACCATTATCGTGGGTGCTTCCGCCGCCGTGATTTTTACGTTTGCAATTTTAATCTGGGCGTTCACAAGACCGCAGTATACCCAGTTCCAGCAGTGCAGCTCGACCGCGGAAGCTTCCAAGGTCATAGAAATACTTGACAGCAACAGCATTGAATACAAGACCTCCACGGACGGTCTCCGGATACAGGTAAAGAACAGCCAGCTGTCCGCAGCCAACTTAGCGCTTGGTGCAGCAGGTTACATTCCGGATGACTATACGTTGGATGAGGCGCTTTCCGGCGGCTTTTCTTCCACACAGTCCGATACCCAGAAGCGGTATGCCAACTATCTGGAGAAGCAGCTCGTAAAGGATATCTGCAACATAGAATCCGTAAACAGCGCCACGGTAAAACTGAATATACCGGACAATACCGGCACACTGATTGCGACCGACCAGGAGTCCTCTGCGTGGATCCAGCTTTCCTTAAAGGACAAATTCACACAGGACCAGGCGCTTACGGTTGCCAAGGCAGTTGCTACGGCGCTGGGCAATACGTCCACGGCAAACATTACCATCACGGATACCAATGCCAACCTTTTATTCTCCGGTGAAGAGGATTACTCCACCGCGGGAGTGGCGAGCAATATGCTGGAGCTCCGTTCCCAGGCAGAAAGCCTGGTGGGTTCCGAAGTAAAGAAGGTCATGGTAGGTTCCCGGCAGTTTGATATGGTGGAGGTTGCCTGCAGACTGGACATTGATTTTTCGGAATACGAGAAAACGGTGCATGAATATTATGCCAACAGCGGCAGGGACGAGGGTATGCTTTCCCACAGGGAAACCACGGAAGACACCAATACCTCCGGCAGCGGCGGCATTCCCGGCACCGATTCCAACAATGAGACTACATACCAGTACCAGACCGGTACGGATACGGAAAGCTCCTCTACTTCCAAATTGGAGGATTTCCTGCCGAATGAAAGCCTGAGTGTGCAGAACCTTCCGGCAGGCGTTATCAATTACGGCAATTCCAGCCTTTCCCTGACAGCGATTTCCTATCGTGTCATTAAGGAAGAGGATGCCAAGAGCCAGGGGCTTCTGGACGGCATCACATGGGACCAGTACAAAGCAGCCAATGATGCGTATACCAAAATGGATGTTGACCAGGATTTTTACAGTCTGGTTTCCACGGCTACCGGCATTCCGGCGGAAGCCATTACCATTATGGCTTTCGAAGTTCCCCAGTTTATTGACAAAGAGGGAGCGTCCGAGGAGCAGATAAGCATTGCGGTTTCCGTTATTCTGGTATTGCTTATTCTGGCAATTTTAGCATTTGTTATCATCCGCAGCATGATGGCGGGCAAGGAAGTACAGAAGGAAGAAGAGCTTTCCGTAGAGTCCCTGCTGCAGTCCACACCGGATGAAACCGTAGAAGATATTGAACTGGAATCCAAGTCGGAGACCAGAAAGATGATAGAAAAATTCGTGGATGAAAATCCGGAAGCCGCCGCAAACTTACTGCGCAACTGGCTGAACGGAGATTGGGGGTAAATTATGCCAAAGAACGGCGATGATAAAATGAGCGGGCTTCAGAAGGCTGCCGTACTCCTGATTACTTTGGGACCGGAGCGTTCCGCCGGCATTTTTAAGCATCTGAAGGAAGAAGAAATCGAGGACCTGACCCTGGAGATTGCCAACACCAGAAGTGTAACGCCCCAGGCAAAGGAAGCCGTAATCAATGAGTTTTATGAGCTCTGTCTGGCACAGCAGTATATTGCCGAAGGCGGTATTTCCTATGCCAAGGAGCTTCTGGAACATGCACTCGGAAACGAAAAGGCAGTGGAGATTATCGGCAAGCTGACCTCCTCCTTACAGGTTAAGCCCTTTGAGTTTATCCGGAAAACCGATGCAGCCCAGTTACTTAACTTTATCCAGGACGAGCATCCCCAGACGATTGCCCTTATTTTGTCCTACCTGCCGGCAGCCCAGGCAGCGTCCATTATTTCCGCCCTGCCTCCCGACAGACAGGCGGATGTTACCAAGCGTATTGCCGTTATGGACAGGACGAGCCCGGATGTCATCAAGGAAGTGGAAAAAGTACTGGAAACCAAGCTGGCTTCTCTGGTAACACAGGATTACACCATTATCGGTGGTGTGGATGCGGTAGTAGATATCTTAAATACCGTGGACAGAGGTACCGAAAAACACATTATGGAATCTCTCGAAATCGAAGAGCCGGAACTGGCCGACGAAATCCGCAAGAAGATGTTCGTATTCGAGGATATTTTACTTTTGGACGACCGTGCCATCCAGCGTGTGCTGCGTGATGTGGACAACAATGACCTTGCCATTGCTCTTAAGAGTACCAATGAGCAGGTACAGTCCGCTATATTCAACAATATGTCCAAGCGTCTTGCCGTTATGATAAAGGAAGACATGGAATTCATGGGCCCTGTCCGTATGAAGGATGTGGAAGAAGCACAGCAGAAGATTGTAAATATTATCAGAAAACTGGAAGACGCAGGAGAAATTGTAATTTCCAGAGGCGGAGGCGACGAAATCATTGTCTAATAATTTGTTAAAAGGAAGTTTTACCCGCCTGAATACGGACAATGTCAGGGTGATTGACTCAAACAGCCTTTTACTTTCCAAAATCAAAGCGGAGCCGGAGAAAAAGCAGAAGGGCATGATGCTTACCGCAGAACCGGATGCCGATGGCTTTGCAAGAGGAATTGCCACGGATGTGGTCAATGTGGAGCCGTCCGAAGAAATCGAAGAGGCCGGTCTGAAAGCCATGGAGGTAACGCCCGCAGAGGAAGCTTACGGAGGACCATCCCCGGAAGAACTGATAGAAGAAGCCAATGCACAGATTGCACAGATGAAGGCGGAAGCGGAAGCAGCTGCCAGACAGGAAGCGGAGCAGATAAAAGAGGCTGCCAGACAGCAGGGCTACCGGGAAGGCTGTGAAAAGGCGGAAAGGGAGCTTCAGGAAAAAGAAAAGGCGCTTTCCGACAAGCAGAACCGCATGGAGCAGGAATTTGAGGAAAAGGTTTCGGCACTGGAGCCGCAGCTTGCGGATACCCTTGCCGGCATTTATGAGTATATTTTTCAGGTGGACCTTTCGCCCTATCAGGACATCGTGACCTATCTGGTGACATCTGCCCTGAAAAAATCGGGGGAAAGTAAGAGCTGTATCGTGCATGTTTCCAAAGAAGATTATCCCCATGTAAGCAGCAGGAAAGAGGAAATGACAAAGGGACTTCCTTCCGGACTGCAGGTGGATATTATCGAGGATATTACCCTTGGCAAAAATGAAGCGCTGATTGAAACGGACGGCGGCATCATTGACTGCGGTCTGGGAACACAGCTTACGGAATTAGGACGGAAAATCAGGCTGTTAGCTTATGAGAAAACCGAAGGATAGAGGCGTATGACGGATATTTCCAGATACGAAAAACTGAAGGAAGAGGATTTCTGCCAGAAGCTTGGCAAGGTGGTCAATGCCGTAGGTCTTACCGTAGAGTCGGTGGGACCGGATGCCAGACTGGGCGATTTGTGTGAAATCTACCCGGAAGGCCGGGAAGGAAAAGCCGTCCTTTCCGAAGTGGTGGGCTTTCACGACAAGAAAACCATTCTGATGCCCTATGAAGTGGTAGAGGGCATCGGCCTTGGCAGTATTGTAAAAAATGTGGGTGTACCCTTTACCGTAAAGGTGAGTGATGACCTCCTGGGAAAGACACTGGACGGTCTCGGCAGACCGGCAGGTGCGGATGCGGACAACGGCAGGGAAGAGATTGACGGAGCGGTCAGATATCCTGTGGATGCGGCGCCTCCCGACCCCATGAGCAGGGAAATTATCAGTGAAGTACTTTCCCTCGGTGTAAAAGCCGTGGACGGTCTGCTGACAGTGGGAAAAGGACAGCGTATCGGCATTTTTGCCGGTTCCGGTGTGGGAAAATCCACCCTGATGGGTATGTTTGCAAGAAACACCCAGGCGGACATCAATGTCATTGCCCTGATAGGAGAACGTGGCAGAGAGGTGCGTGAATTTATAGAAAGAGACCTGGGCGAGGAAGGCATGAAGCGTTCCGTGGTGGTTGTGGCTACCTCGGATAAGCCGGCGCTGGAACGAAACAAGGCAGCCAAGACGGCTACCGCCATTGCCGAATATTTCCGCGACCAGGGTAAGGACGTCCTTCTTATGATGGACTCCCTGACCCGTTTTTCCATGGCACAGAGAGAAATCGGTCTTGCCAGCGGCGAACCGCCGGTATCGAGGGGGTATCCCCCCAGCGTTTATTCGGAGATGCCGAAGCTTTTAGAGCGAGCCGGCAGGGCACGGGTAGGATCCATCACCGGACTTTACACGGTACTGGTGGACGGCGACGATTTCAACGAGCCCATTACCGATACGGCAAGAAGTATTCTGGACGGACACATTGTGCTGGACAGAAAGTTAGGGCATAAAAACCATTATCCTGCCATTGATGTACTGCAGAGCATTTCCCGATGCATGAGCCAGATTGTGAGCAAGGAGCATAAAAAGCTGGCAAGCCGGCTGAAAACGGTTCTGGCTACCTATGCGGAGGCAGAGGATTTAATCAATATCGGTGCATACAAATCCGGTACCAATCCTTCCATTGACTATGCCATTTCCAAAATTGATGCGGTCAATGCCTTTCTCTGCCAGGATACGGAAGAAAAATTCGATTACGAAGAAACGCTGTCTCTTTTGAAGAAATTGTTTGAGGATAGCTGATGGCGAAGTTCAAATACAGAATGCAGAGCATTCTCAATGTCAAAATGAAGCTGGAAGTGCAGGCAAAGCAGGAATTTGCATCGGCACAGGCAGCACTCAGCCGAGAAGAAGAAAAATTAAACCGGCTGGCAGCCCGGAAGAAAGCCTATGAAGAGGAAGCGGAAGAACTTTTAAAGGGAAAGCTTAATTTTCAGGACATTGCCGACAACCGCACCGCCATACATACCATGGAGGACTACATGGAAACCCAGAGGGTGCAGGTGAAAAAGGCGGAGAAGGCGGTGGAAGCGGCAAGGGAAAATCTGACGGAAGTCATGCAGGAAAGAAAAATGCATGAAAAACTGAAGGAGCACGCTTTTGAAGAGTTCCTGACGGAAGAAAAGAAACAGGAAGGCAAGGAAGTGGACGAGCTGACAAGTTATACCTACGGCCAGCGGATACAGAATGCCAACCGGAAGAACAGGTCGCAAGAAGGGTGAATAGAATGGCTAAGACACCGGATGCTTCCGCAGCGGAAAAGAAACGGCTTGCGGATGAAAAGAAAAAACTGAAGGAAGAACAGAAAAAGCAGAAGAAGGAAGCTAAAAAACGGGCAAAGGAAATCGAAGCCCAGGAGGCAGAGCTTTCGGCGGATGACGAAAGCGGCGGTTTCTTTACGGTGATAGCAACCATCGGTATTATCCTGGTATGGGTGGCTATCCTCTGCGTAGTTATCAAGTTAGACGTGGGAGGCTTCGGCTCCAAGGTACTGACCCCGCTTTTGAAGGATGTGCCGGTGGTGAACCTGATTTTACCGAACAGCCAAAACAGCGGCAATATTTCCACGGAGAACGGCGGTTACACCAACTTAAACGATGCAACGGAACAGATTAAAAATTTAGAGTTGCAGCTTCAGCAGGCACAGACGGATAACTTAAAGCTGCAGGAGGATGTGGCAAATTTAAAAGCGGAAAATGCCCGACTGCAGGAATTTGAAGACAAGCAGGTGGAGTTCCAGCGGATTAAAAACGAATTTTACGAGGAAGTGGTTTATGCGGAAAACGGACCGGGAGCGGAAGCTTATCAGAAATATTACGAGTCCATGGACCCGACCACGGCGGAATATTTGTATAAACAGGTAATTGCACAGCTGCAGGAGGACAAGTCCGTGCAGGATTATGCGTCGGCATATTCTTCCATGAAGCCCAAAAAGGCAGCAGCTATTTTTGAACAGATGACGGACAACTTAAATCTGGCTGCCCGCATCCTTAAGACCATGAGTGCGGAGAACAGAGGCGATATTTTGGCGGAAATGGATCCGGCGATTGCCGCAAAGCTCACCAAAATCATGGACCCGGAGTCTTAAGCACAGAGTGCTTTTGACCGATATACATTATGTACTTTGAAAATTTAAGAAAGGAGGAGAAAACGTGACAAGTATTCCCGTAAACAACAGTGTGAAGGGTATCGTCCCGGGAGCGCAGACTCAGAAAAAGGCGAACATGCAGGATGCCGCAGGCAGTTTTTCCGATATTTTCAAAAACCAGAAGAACGATAACGGCACCGATGACGGAAAGATTGTTTCAGCAGCGCAGAACCGGACGGAAAACCGGAACACAGGAATTTCCGCAAGACAGCGGAAGGTACAGGATGCCGTAAAGGAAGCAGGGGAAGCAGCAGGAAAGGACACAGGCAAAAAGGTGGACGAGGCGGCGGACAAGATGCTTTCCGATACTGCGGAGGAGCTTTCCGTAACAGAAGAGGAGCTGCTTTCCGTATTGCAGAGTTTATCCCTGACACCCGCTGATTTACTGACGAAAGAAGGCTTGCAGCAGGTAGTGCTTGCCGTATCGGGGGAAACGGACTTCGCAAATTTCCTGACGGACGAAACGATGTTTACCACATTGCAGAATTTAAATGGAGAGCTGCAGACGACGCTTTCCGATCTGGCAGACGAGCTTGGCATCAGTCAGGATGAGGTACAGGATTTCCTGACGGCTTTAGCAGATAAAGCAGGTGATGCATCCGCATTACAGGCGGAGGTGCTTTCCGCAGAGGAGTTTTCCGCAGAGGAGTTTTCCACAGAGGAAACAGAGGATGCCGTAACGGATGTGAAAAAAGGTTCAGACACCGAAAGTATTACCGGTGACAAGGCAGCTTCCGAGGTGACCGTTCCGGGTAAGGAAACCGGAAAACAGACGGAAAAAGAAACATCCGGAGAAGAAAAGAGCTTTACCGGAGACAAGGCGTTTGACAATTTCGCCCAGAGTTTTAAGACCGGACAGACACAGAACACACAGGCGGCAGCCGAAGTTACACCGCATTTTGATGTGGAAACGGAAAATATCATCCGGCAGATTACGGACTACATGAGAGGCAATGTGACGGACGGTGTATCTGAAATGGATATGCAGCTGCATCCTGCCAGCCTCGGCAGTGTACATATTCACTTAGAGGCAAAGGAAGGCGTCCTGACTGCACAGTTTACCGCACAGAATGAGTCGGTAAAAGCAGCTTTGGAAAGCCAGATGATTCAGCTTAAGGACAGCTTTGAGGAGCAGGGACTTACCGTAGAGTCCATTGAAGTCATGGTTTCCAGCCAGAAGTTCAACCAGAGCTATGAGGAGGCGGAAAGCCATGCAAACGATACGGGCAGCCGTTCCGGCAGACAGCGCACCAGAAGAACAGGCTTACATGTTTCCATGGAGGACGAGGAATTGTCCGACGAAGAAATTCTGGCAAAGGAAGTCTTGAAAGGACAGGGCAGTACCGTAGAATTTACGGCATAAGGCATAGGCCTTACAAACAGTTTGAAACAGAAAGGATGTGAAACATATGGCATCACCGGTAGCAGAAGTAAAAGACGGTAAAATCGTCAGCCAGACAAACACCACCCAGAAAACCACCAAGTCAAACGGCATGGACAAGGAGTCTTTCTTACAGCTTTTAGTAGCGCAGATGAAATACCAGGATCCTCTGGAACCGACCTCCAACACCGAATATATTTCCCAGTATGCACAGTTCTCCCAGGTAGAATCCTTGCAGAGTATGAGCAGCAACATGGATTTGCAGAGAGCAAGCAATCTGGTAGGCAAGGAAGTTTACATCGAAACCACCGGCACGGATGGCGAAACCAAGACCGTACAGGGCAGAGTGGATTATGTTACCTACAAGAGCGGTAAAGCTTATGTATATGTGAATGAAAAAGAATATGCACTGGACGATGTGAAGACGGTTCTTGACTCCGATTACACAGAAGCATGTTCCTTGGCTTACAGTTTCATTGCCGCATTAAACAAGCTTCCGAGCTTAGAGGATTTGGATCTTTCCAGCGAAGAAACCGTTACGGCTCTTTCCGAAGCTTACAACAGGATGACTTCTTACCAGAAGACCTTTATCGCTTCCGAAAAAGTAAACCTGCTGCAGAAATATGCGGACAAGATTGCAGAGCTTAAGAAGGCGGAGAAGGAGTAAGTATGAATATTCAGAAAGGCAGCTTTTCCTCCATTGAACAGCTGCAGGACAGATACCTGACACCGGCAAAAAAAGTCGAAAAAAAAGAGAGTTCGGCAGTATCCTTTCAGGACATCCTGAAAGCAAAACAGGAAACGGCAGAGTCTCACGGAGAACTTAAGTTTTCCAAGCATGCATCGATGCGACTGACGGACAGGAATATTACCCTGACAAACAGCCAGTGGGAGCGTCTGGAAAGCGGAGCTGTCAAAGCGGGAGAGAAAGGCATTCAGGAATCTTTGGTCGTTGTGGATGAACTGGCGTTTATCGTCAACATTCCCAACAAAACGGTGATTACGGCAATGGACACGTCGGACACCGCAGATAATGTATTTACAAACATAGACGGAGCAGTATTTATGTAGCCGGACCTTTTAGGGGGCACAGTTTTCCTGACTGACAGAAGGAAAAGCTTCGTAAACATGAAGGAGGTCACTCATTATGATGAGATCACTTTTTTCTGGCGTATCGGGTTTAAAAACCCATCAGACCAGAATGGACGTAATTGGTAACAACATTGCAAACGTAAACACAACCGCATACAAATCCAGCAGCATGGTATTCAGCGACATGATCAGCCAGACCACGCAGAAGGCATCCGGTCCCAATGCGGCAACCGGTACCGGCGGTATCAACGCAAAACAGATCGGTCTGGGTGTAAAGGCAGGAGCCATCAACACATACATCAGCGGACAGGGCACTGCCCAGAGCACCAACAACCCGTTCGATATTATGATTAACGGCAGTTCTTTCTTTGTCGTAAGTAACGGCAGCGAGAACTTCTTTACCAGAGACGGTTCTTTCTATGTGGACGCAGCCGGCAACCTTGCCATGACCAGCAACGGCTACAATGTCATGGGTTGGAAGGTAGACCCGGATACCATGAAGATTAAACCCGACACCGTATCCGCACTCCGTATCATGGATGCGACAAACATGACTTACCCGCCCGAAGCCACCACCAAGGCGCAGGTAACCGGTGTCATCGATAAAAACGATACATCCCTGACAAGCAGCACCGGCAAGTATGTATCCTTAAGCTTCTATGATTCACTGGGATACAGCTACACTGCAAAGCTTGCCATCAAGCAGTCCTCCAACGAAAACGAATACAGCGTGGAGCTGGCAAAACTTACCGATGCTTACGGCAAGGACATTGACGTAAGCGGCGTGAAATTCGGTTCCACATCATCCCAGAAGGTAAACAATACCGTAAAACTGGATACCACCGCGTATAAGTGGAACGGCACGGAGCTGCAGAATGCCGTAGGCGGCAGCAAGGTATTTGATCTTGCAGAGCTGTTTGATGCAGCTGCAACCGTGGATGACCCGAAGTTAGCGGATACAGACGAAGGCAAGGCGGCCCTTGCGGCACTGGCGAAGGCATACGGCTACGAAGGCTCTGAAAAGGAATTCATGAACTTGACCGTAACCCTCACAAATGATGCCACCAGCGGTACCAATTTCCAAAGCGGTACCTACAGCGTACAGCAGTTGTTTTACAACCAGTTAAAGGGTCTGCAGCCCAGCTTCTCCACACCGGACGGCGCTTATACGGAGGATATCGAAAACTTTAGCCTTACCTCCTTTGATACCTCCGGTCGTGTATTTGAAGGTGCAACCATCGTATACAACCCCGATAACGGTACTTTCTCCGGCGTAAACGGCATGCCGAACCAGACGAGCATCACCCTGGCGCTGAAGGATGCCAGCGGCAACTTTGAAGATATTTCCATCGATTTCTCCAAGACCACCATGTATGACAAGAAGGGCACCAGTACCCTGGAAGCAACCTCCGGTGATGCGGGCGGCCTTGGCGCAGGACGTAAAAGCGGTGAAATGACAGGCGTTTCCATCCAGACAAACGGTATGATTTATGCAACCTATGACAACGGTATGACCAAGCTTTTAGGACAGATTGCCGTAGCACGGTTTGCAAATGTTTCCGGTCTGGAAAAAGCGGGCGACAACCTGTACTCCGCAACCTTAAACTCCGGCGAATTCGACGGTGTCGGTGTGGATATTACCGCAAACGGCGATAAAATGTCGCCCGGACAGCTCGAAATGAGTAATGTAGATCTTTCCCAGGAATTTACGGAAATGATTACCACGCAGAGAGGTTTCCAGGCAAACAGCCGTATCATTACCGTTTCCGATACTCTTCTGGAAGAGCTTACCAACCTGAAGAGATAACGGCAAATCGGCAGTTATATAACAGACACAGGATAAAAAACAGATACATAATGGTGGGAATGCAGGAAGTAACGGCTTCCTGCATTCCTTAGTGTTTACAATGGGAAAGAGTATGATAGAGATTACAAAATTAAATGGGCAAAAAGTACTAATTAATCCCAGCCTGATTGAAATGGTGGAAGAAACTCCGGATACGGTCATCAGCCTGACCACGGGGAGAAAAATAATTGTAAAAGAAAGTAGACAAGATATAAAAAATTTAGTAAAATCATATAGAAAGGATATTTTTTTGCAGTAAAAGGGCAAAAATTGGCAGGTGAAATAAAGTGGACATAGCTTCATTAGTGGGATTACTTTTCTGTTTGGCCATGTTTTTGCTGGGTGTTGTAACTTCCGGCGGTATCACATCGTTACCGAGCTACTGGGATTTACCTTCCATAGCAATTACCATCGGCGGTTCGTTTGCATCCGTTCTGGCGGGTATGTCTTTTAAGAACTTTATAAACGGTATAAAAAGTTTTGGTATGATTTTACGTGTCCCCCAGGACAATACCACTGAAATGATACAGAATATTATCAACTTATCCAATGTAGCCAGAAAAGAGGGACTTCTTTCCCTGGAAGAGGCGGCAGGCGATCTGGATGATGAGTTTTTGAAAAAGGGAATTCTTCTTATAGTAGACGGTACTGACCCCGAACTGGTACGTGCCATTATGGAGACCGAGCTTGTCAGCATGGACTCCCGTCACAAGGCAACCATCGGCTTCTGGGAAAGTGTTGCCGGCATGGGTCCTGCCTGGGGTATGATTGGTACCCTGGTAGGTCTGGTAAACCTTTTGAACAACATGGATGATGCGTCCGCCATCGGTCCCAACATGGCAACAGCGCTGATTACCACTCTTTACGGCTCCTTACTTGCAAACTGGATCTGTGCACCTATCACCAGCAAGCTAAAGGGCTACAACGAAAGCGAAATTATGCAGCGGGAGATTATGATTGAAGGTCTGTTATCCATTCAGGCCGGTGAGAACCCCCGCGTTATCGAAGAAAAACTGAAATCCTTCATGGCACCCGGCGACAGAAACGCAGCCGGCGGTGATGAAGGAGGTGAAGAAAATGGCTAAGAGGAAGGAAGAACTGCCGGCTCCCGGAGCTCCGGCATGGACAGCCACATTCGGTGACCTGATGAACCTGCTTCTTTGCTTTTTTGTCATGCTTTTTGCCATGTCAACGGTTGACTCGGAGAAGTTCAAGGCGATTGCGGAGTCCTTTTCCAAAACTTTTTCCATTTTTGAAGGAGGCGCCACATCCATAGGTGACGGTCTGCTTATCAGCAACGGTGTCAGCCAGTTAAACGATCTGGACCAGTATGTAAACAATACCGGCAAAACGGAAGAGGGAAAGGATGACCCCGAAAAGATTGACAACTATACAGAGATGAAAGACAAACTGGAGGAAGCCCAGTTAAATGAGTCCGAGCAGCTTGCGGAAAAAATAGACGAGTCTGTGGCGGAAAGCAATATGACGGACAAAATAGACATCACCTTTACATCCCAGTATGTGCAGCTTACCCTGAAGGGGGCACTTCTGTTTGATTCCGGCAAGACGGAAATCCGGGCGGAAGCCGTACCGGTTGTGGACAAGGTGGGCAGGATACTGGAAAACTATGCCGGCAACGTGATTGAGATTGAAGGCCATACGGACAACGTGCCCATGCACAGCACCAAATATGCCAACAACAGTGAGTTAAGCTGCGGCAGAGCACTGGCGGTCTACGATTATCTGATTAGCACCACCAATCTTGACCCTTCCAAAATCAAGTATGCGGGCAGGGGCGAATATGTTCCTGTTGCCGACAATTCCACGGAAGAGGGAAGAGCGAAAAACAGACGTGTGGAAATCCGTATTTATCATGATTTGAGCACATATGAATAAATAGCTGCCGGCAGCCCGACAAGAAAGGTAAGGATATTGTTTTGAAAAAGAATTTACTTTCCATATTGATACTGACACTGCTTATTATCAACATTGCCCTGACATCCATTATGATGTTCGGCATGATGAGCTCCGTAAAGAGTACATCCGCACTGGTGGGCAAAATTGCCGCTGTACTGAATTTAGAGCTTACAACGGAGGAAAAGGAAGAACAGCAGGTTTCCATCGCGGACAGCGTTTCTTATGATATTTCGGAAGCCATGACCATTCCGTTAAAGAACAGCGAAAATGATGAGGAACAGCATTATGCCAAGATTTCCGTTTCCATTCTGATGGACAAGAACAGCAAGGATTTTAAGAAATATTCCGATTTGTCCGCCTATGTACCGGAAATCAAATCCATAATCATCGATGTGGTTATGAACTACACCAAAGAAGAATTCATGGCAACCAAGGATGATATCTGTAAGGAAATCCTTTCCAGAATTCAGGAAAGATTTGACAATTCCGATGTGATTTACAACATTGTAATCAGTGATTTTCAGGTATATTAAGTCCCTCGAAAAGAAAATGACTGTAAGGAGGTGACTTTCATGGGAGACGTGCTTTCCCAAAACGAAATAGACAATTTGCTGGCGGCACTCTCGACCGGCGAATTAGATGTCAGCGATATCAACGACGGCAGCGACAAACCGGTAAAAAACTATGATTTCCGTCGCCCGGCGAAGTTCTCCAAGGAGCATCTGCGTACCCTGGAAATTATATTTGAACATTACGGCAGACTGATTTCCACAAACCTGCCGGTTTACCTTAGAAAAAATGTACAGGTAAGCGTGGCAAGTTCCGAAACGGTTACTTTTTCGGAGTTTACCAACTCCCTTTCCAATCCGGTTATTTTAGGAATTGTGAATTTCCATCCGCTGTCCGGCAATATCATCATTGATATGTCGACAAACCTCGGTTATACCATTATAGACAGGATGCTCGGCGGAGCCGGAAGACCACTTGAAAAGAGCCGGGAGTTTTCGGAAATAGAGCTTACCATTATCGAAAAGATTATTATTGTCTGTGTGCAGCTTATGCGGGAGCCGTGGAAAAATGTGCTGGAAATTGACCCGGTACTGGACAGGCTCGAGACCAATCCACAGTTTGCACAAATCATATCCCCCAACGACATGGTTGCCATTGTAACCTTAAACGTAAAAATCGGGGATGTGCAGGGATTTATGAACATGTGTCTTCCCTACTTTACACTGGAAGACATTATGGATAAACTGAATACCAGATACTGGTATGCCAATATGCAGGAACGGCGTGACGAGGATTATGAGGAACAGGTGGAAACCCTTATACGGAGGGTGGATGTCCCCATGAAAGCCATGCTTGGAAAGAGCATCATTACGGTCAACGATTTTGCCAACCTGCAGGTCGGAGATGTTATCCGGCTGGATACCCATGTAGAGGACGAGTTGTCCGTATATGTGGGCAATATTAGAAAATTTACTGCGTTACCGGGAGTCAGCAAAGAGAACTATGCGGTTAAAGTGACTTCGGTAATCCGAGAGGGGGAATAGAACATGGACAACATGTTGTCCCAGGATGAAATAAATGCACTGTTAAACGGTATGGATCTTTCCGACAATAAACCGGCGGAAACACCGCAAGAGGAGCCTATTGACGAAAGCCTGCTTTCCAGTATGGAGAGAGATGCCATTGGCGAAATTGCCAATATCAGCATGGGTTCTTCTGCTACGACACTGTATTCCTTAGTCAACAGAAAAGTAAATATCACCACACCGGTTGTTACACTGGCGCACTGGAAAAATGTGCTGGATGAGTATGAGAAGCCCTGTGTATTTATTCAGATCAAATATACTAAAGGACTGGACGGCACCAACATTTTAGTACTGAGAGACCATGATGTAAAAATTATCACCGATCTTATGATGGGCGGAGACGGCACCAATACGGACGGGGAGCTGGGAGAACTGCACTTAAGTGCAATTTCCGAGGCCATGAATCAGATGATGGGTTCTGCGTCCACATCTCTTTCCACTATGCTGGATAAGACAATAGACATCAGTCCGCCGGAATCCAGTCTCATTGATTTGACGGAATACCACAGCGGCTCAGATATTGCCCCGTTCCTCGGCGGCACATTTGTAAAAATTGCATTCCGTATGCAGATCGGGGATTTGGTAGACAGCACCATCATGCAGCTGTATCCCATTGAATTTGCAAAAAGTATCGTAAAGAACTTCTTACACCAGAATACGGAGGAACCCGCAGCAGCAGCGGCGCCGGCACCGGCTCCACAGGCGGCACCGCAGCCCACATACCAGCAGGCGGCACCGCAGCCCATGTACCAGCAGGCAGCGCCCCAGCCTATGATGCAGCAAGCAGCACAGGCCTATGTTCCACCGCAGATGAGCATTCCGCAGCAGGCAGCGCCCCAGCAGAATGTAAACATCCAGCCGGCACAGTTCCAGACACTTACCAACGATTATGCGGGAGTGGCGGGCAACCAGAACATCGGACTGATTATGGATGTGCCTCTGGAGGTAACCGTAGAGCTTGGCAGAACGAAGAAATCCATTTCCGAAATTCTGGATTTTGCACCGGGTACCATTATTGAACTTGACCGTATTGCAGGCGAACCTATTGACGTTCTGGTAAACGGCAAGTTTGTGGCAAAAGGTGAAGTAGTAGTTATCGAAGAGAGCTTTGGCGTTCGTGTAACGGAGATTATAAAATAGTACATAAGGAGTGGCAGAAACTATGGCAAAGAATATTTTAATCTGTGATGATGCGGCATTCATGCGCATGATGATTAAGGACATTTTAACCAAGAACGGATACAATGTTGTTGGCGAGGCAGAAAACGGAGCAAAGGGTGTTGAAAAATACAACGAACTGCATCCCGATCTTGTTCTGATGGATATTACCATGCCGGAGATGGATGGTATTGCGGCGCTTAAGGGCATCAAGCAGATTGACCCCAATGCACATGTTATCATGTGTTCCGCAATGGGCCAGCAGGCAATGGTTATAGAGTCCATCCAGGCAGGAGCCAAGGACTTTATTGTAAAACCGTTCCAGGCAGACCGTGTACTGGAAGCCGTAAAGAAGGTTGTGGGTTAATGCATATTGCGATAACGGCGATAGACAAAGCTGACAGCTTTGCACAGCTTATTACGGTTCTGATTATTTTTATTCTGGTTTTGGCGGCAACCCTTTTTACCACAAGGTGGATTGCCGGCTACCAGAAGGGACAGAATAAGGGTAAAAATATCGAGGTTGTGGAAACGTACCCTATCGGAAACGGAAAATACATACAGATTGTAAGACTGGCAGGGACTTACGCGGCGATTGCCGTATGCAAGGATACGGTAACCATGCTGGCAGAAATTCCGAAGGAGGATATCCGTTTTCCGGAGGATACCGGCGGTATGACGCTGCGCTTTAAGGATTTGTTCCAAAAGGCAAAGGATGAACTCCCCAAGGAGGGAATTTCATCGAAAGAAGAGTAGGCTTAAGAGTGAAAACACGTAAAGGTATTTTATCAGGTAATATAATAAGGAAAATAATATGCCTGCTGGTAACGGTAGGCATATTGTGTATTATACCGGCAGATGAAGCACATGCTACGGGCAGCACCGTAACGGACCCGCAAAGCGGCAACTCCACCGTCATAAACGAACCGGGAAGTGCACAGACCTCCGAAGATCTGAATCAACTGAATATTGCCAATACGGTAAAGATTGAGTACAACAATGGCAACGGCTCCATTAACGGAGCACTCCGTATCCTATTGATACTGACGCTTATTGCCATTGCACCGACACTGCTTATCTGCCTGACTTCGTTTACCCGGATTATTATTGTACTGCATTTTACCAGGTCGGCACTGAATACGCAGACGGCACCGCCCAATCAGGTTCTTATCGGGCTGGCGCTGTTTCTCACGTTTTTTATTATGACACCGACCATTACCCAGATATATCAGGATGCGTATGTGCCCTATGAGGCGGGAGAAATCAAAGAAGAGGAAGCCTTAACGGCAGCCATCGGTCCCATCAGGCAGTTTATGTACGGCGAAACCCAGACGAAGGACGTAGAGCTTTTTATGGGAATTGCGAGACTGGACTGGGACGGGGAGCTGGATGACATTCCGCTGACGGTGCTCATCCCCAGCTTCATGGTAAGCGAGCTTCGTACCGCATTCTTCATGGGATTTATGATATACATTCCGTTTATTATTATTGACATGGTGGTAGCCTCCGCCCTCATGAGTATGGGTATGATGATGCTGCCGCCCACCACCATTTCCATGCCGTTCAAGATTTTGCTGTTTGTCATGGCGGACGGCTGGAGCCTGATTATCGGAAGTCTGGTAAGGACATTCCACATCTGACAGGAAAGGAAGGCAGCATATGAGTGTAGAAGCGGTAACTGAAATTACCAACAAAGCTTTATATCTGATCATAAAAGTATCCATGCCGATACTTTTAGTTTCCCTGATCATCGGTCTTGTGGTGAGCATCTTCCAGACAGTAACTTCCATTCAGGAACAGACGCTGACTTTTATTCCCAAGATTATCGGAGTCTTTCTGACAATCATGATTATGGGGCACTGGATGCTCAATCTGATTATTGAATATACAACGGATCTGTGGCTGAATTTTTCCAACTATGTAAGTGGATAGGAAAGTGTGAAAAATGGTTGATTTATCTTTTTCCCTTATGGATCTGGAATATTTTCTGCTGATTTTTGTCAGGGTTTCCTGCTTTGTGTTCATTGCTCCCTTTTTCAGCATGCAGAACACACCCCGGACGGTGCGCATAGCCATTTCCTTTTTCACGGCCATGCTTCTGTATACGGTGCTGACACCGAGTGCCGGTGTGATATACGATTCCGTGGTTTCCTATGCGGTAATCGTGGCGAAAGAAGCACTGACGGGACTGCTTATCGGCTTTGCCGCCAATATCTGTACGGCAATCGTCAATTTTGCCGGTTCCGTTGCGGATATGGAAACGGGACTTTCCATGGTCACCCTGTTAGATCCGGCAACAAGGGAGCAGACCACCATCTCCGGCGCTCTGTATCAGTACGTCATTATGATGATGCTGATTGCCAGCGGTATGTACCGGTATCTTTTAGGTGCCCTGGCAGACTCATTTTTACTCATTCCCGTAAACGGCGCCGTTATCCGGAGTGAGAACCTGCTTAACACGTTGATCCGGTTTCTGACGGATTACATTGTAATAGGCTTTCGCATCTGCCTGCCGATTTTCTGTGCGGCATTGCTGTTAAATGTGATTTTGGGTGTACTTTCCAAGGTTTCCCCGCAGATGAATATGTTTGCCGTGGGAATTCAGCTTAAGATAATGGTGGGGCTGGCAGTTCTGTTTCTGTCATCCTATATGATGTCGGATGCGGCAGGCTTCATTTTCAACGAAGTGAAAAAAATCACCGTTTCATTTGTAGGGGGTATGATGTGATACTGAAGTATAATCTGCAGTTCTTTGCGGCAGAAGGCCCCGGCGGTGAGAAAACAGAACCGGCTACCGAGAAAAAGCTGTCGGATGCCAGAAAAGAAGGACAGGTTGCCAAGAGCCGGGAAGTGGGCAATGCCCTGGGTATTCTTGCCATGTTCGTGGTCCTGAAGGTTTTTATCGGCACGATTGGCACGCAGCTCATGGAGCTTTTTTCTTCCGTTTACGGAAATATGCCGGAGACGGTGAAAAGCTGGAACGGCTATCTGCCGGAAAAGGGCATGAGGGATGTTTTTTTTCAGATTTTTATAAAGACCATTTATGTGACAGGTCCCATATTTGTAATCTTTTTTCTGATAGCGTTTATTGCAGACCTGGTACAGGTCAAATGGAAGGTTTCCGGCAAGCCTCTGAAGCCAAAGTTTAACCGGATGAGCCCGGTCAGTGGCTTTAAGCGGATTTTTTCCGTCAACTCCCTTGTGGAGCTTATAAAGGCCATCTTAAAGATCGGACTGATCAGCTATGTGGCGTATCAGTACCTGAAAAATAAAGTCAACCAGATCTATCTTCTTTACGATATGTCCTTTACCCAGGCACTTTCCGTAATCAGTAATCTCATTACGGAAATGGGTATCCGGATTTCGGCTGTGTACTGTATCATTGCGGCGGCGGATTTTGCGTACCAGAAGGTGAAGTTCACCATGGACATGCGGATGACGAAGCAGGAAGTCAAGGACGAGTACAAGGAGCAGGAAGGTGATCCGCAGATTAAGGGAAAAATCCGGCAGAAAATGCAGGAGGTATCCCGCAGGCGTATGATGCAGAACCTGCCCAAGGCGGACGTGGTCATCACGAACCCGACCCATTATGCTGTGGCAATCCAGTATGACCTGGAGATTGCGGATGCCCCCATTGTCCTGGCAAAGGGCGCCGATTACATGGCAAAAAGAATAAAAGAAGTTGCCAGGGAAAACGAGATTGAAATTGTAGAAAACAAACCCCTTGCCCGTATGCTTTATGCAAACGTGGAAGTGGGAGACATGATTCCGCCGGAGCTTTATCAGGCAGTGGCGGATGTCCTTGCTTACGTGTACCACTTAAAGGGCAGGGCATAAAACGGACAGAATAGTCCGGAATGACAGTATAGATAAGAGAAAAGAGGTGAGCAGATGAACGTTAAGTTACAAAAATGGGATGCGGTTGTGGCAATCTATATCCTGACGGCGTTTATTATGCTCATTGTTCCTTTGCCGGCATGGATTCTGGATGTATTTATGGCATTCAACATGGCAGTGGCATTTACAATTCTGTTTGCCGCCATGTTTTCCAAGGAAGTACTGGATATGTCCTATTTCCCGTCCATCCTGCTGTTCACAACCATTTTCCGTATCGCCATGAACGTATCGTCCACCAGGCTTATCCTAACCACCGGTACGGCCGGCAACGTGGTTATGACCTTCGGCCAGTTCGTAGGCGGCGGTGATCTGATTGTAGGTGCGGTTATTTTCATTATCCTTATTCTGGTACAGTTCTTAGTTATCAACAAAGGTACCGAACGTGTGGCAGAAGTAACGGCAAGATTTACCCTGGACGCCATGCCCGGTAAACAGATGGCGATTGACGCGGACTTAAATACCGGCGCCATCGATGACAAGGAAGCCAAAATCAGACGTGATAAAATCCAGCAGGAGTCCAGCTTCTTCGGCTCCATGGACGGTGCTGTGAAGTATGTAAAAGGAGATGCCGTAGCGGGCCTTATCCTCACCGTCATCAACCTGGTGGGCGGTATTATCATGGGTATGACGAGAAGCGGCATGGACATCAACACGGCGCTGAGTACCTATGGTGTGCTTACCATCGGTGACGGTCTGGTAAGCCAGATTCCCTCCCTTCTGATATCTCTTTCCACCGGTATTTTAGTTACCAAGGGCGGTAAGGAAGCGGAATTCGGCACCACCATTGTAAAGCAGCTCTTCGGTATTCCCAAAGCTATGTATATGGTAGGTGCGACCCTGATGTTCTTAGGCATTACCACGGGACTTAATACCATTTTGTTTTTGGGCCTGGGACTTTTGTTCATTGTAGCGGGCAGATTGGTGGCAGGCAATATAGAAACCGCCGGCATTGAAAATATGGTGGATGCGGAGGAAACGGCAGCGGAGGAAATAAGACAGCCTGAAAACGTCAACAGCCTCCTGCAGGTGGATCCTATTGAGCTGGAATTCGGTTACGGCATTATCCCCCTGGCGGATGCGGCGCAGGGCGGCGATCTGCTGGACCGTGTGGTTATGATAAGAAGACAGATTGCACTGGAGCTTGGTACTGTGGTGCCCATTATCCGTCTGCGTGACAACATCCAGTTAAATCCCAACCAGTACATTATTAAAATCAAAGGTATTCAGGTCAGCGAGGGTGAAATCCTGTTTGACCACTATATGGCGATGAATCCCGGCTATGTGGAAGAGGAGATTACCGGTATTCCCACTTTTGAGCCTTCTTTCCATCTGCCGGCTATCTGGATTACAGAAGGACAGAGGGAAAGAGCGGAGAGCCTGGGCTATACGGTTGTAGACCCGCCTTCCATTATTGCAACCCATCTGACGGAGGTCATCAGGCAGCATATCGCAGAGCTGCTTACCAGACAGGATGTGCAGGGTCTTATCAACAACTTAAAGGAAAACAATCCGGCGCTTGTGGAAGAACTGGTTCCCAAGCTGCTTGGGCTCGGTGAAGTACAGAAGGTATTACAGAACCTTTTACAGGAAGGTATTTCCATCCGCGACCTGCTTACCATTTTTGAAACACTGGCGGACTATGCTCCCACCACGAGGGATACGGATATTCTGACGGAATACGTCAGACAGAGCCTAAAGAGGGCCATTTCCGTGAAATATTTCCCGGCTCACGAAACCACGCAGGTTATTACGCTGGACCCCAAGATTGAACAGGAAATCATGGGAAGTGTCAAACAGACGGAGCAGGGGGCTTATCTCAATTTAGACCCCGAGAGAACAAGAAAGATTATGGACTCTCTGGGAAAGGAAGTGCAGAAGCTGGAAAATCTGGGTAAAAACCCTATTATTATTACTTCACCCATCGTCAGAATGTACTTTAAGAGACTGACGGAGGACTATTACAAAGACTTGATTGTGGTTTCCTACAATGAAATTGAATCCAATGTGGAACTGCAGTCCGTTGGGATGGTGACAGCATAATGATTATTAAGAAGTATCAGGGAAAAACAGAAGAAGAGGCGCTGGCGGCAGCCAAAAAGGAACTGGGCGACGGTGTCGTGGTCATGAATGTAAAGAATGTGAAAAGGAAAGGTCTTTTTGCCATCTTTAAGCCGCAGCTTGTGGAGGTTACGGTAGCCATTGAGGAAAAGGACCGGTATTCCCAGACGGCGGGAAGACTGCAGACACCTGTCTTTACACCGGCACAGCCCGCCGCAGCCTCAGGCACCGGTCAGGCAGCGGGCATTTACCGGAAAAGCGCCGCAGGCATCGGCAATATAGAGGAAAAATTAGACAGCCTGCAGTCCCTTCTGGAAAAGCAGCTTAAAAATCCGGAGCCGGAAAAAGAAGCGGACGGTGAGGAAAACGGAAAAGAAAAATCCGCTGCAGAGCCGGAAACGGAAAAGGATGCGGAAATGGTACGTTTCATGAAGCTTCTTTACAAGGTCATGTCGGACAACGAAGTGGATGAAAAATACATCAGTCAGATTATGGATGAGATTGAAAAGGTACATAAGCCGGGGATGCCGTTTGACTATGCCCTTTCCAATGCTTACCAGAAGCTGATATTAAAATTCGGCAAGCCTTCCGAAATAGAACCGGCTAAATCCGGCTGCAAGGCAGTTTTCTTTATCGGGCCGACCGGAGTTGGCAAGACGACGACTATTGCCAAGATAGCATCCCGGTTCAGTGTGGAGGAGAAAAAGAAGGTGGCGCTGCTTACGGCGGATACCTACCGTATTGCGGCGGCGGAGCAGCTCCGTACCTATGCCAATATTTTAGAGGTGCCGTTCCGGATTATTTATACGGAAGAGGATATGCAGGGAGCCATCAGGGAATTTTCCGACTTCGATTATGTCTTTGTGGATACGGCCGGACATTCTCATCAGAATGAGGAACAGAAGGACGCCATGAAGCGTCTCGTTCATTCCGCAGACAATCTCTGCGAAAAAGATGTGTACTTAGTACTGTCGGCAACCACCAAAAAGAGGGATTTGGAGAGCATTGCGGACAGTTATAAGGATATGGCGGACTACAAGCTTATTTTCACCAAATTAGATGAAACCACGGCTATCGGTAATCTCCTGAACCTGAAGCTTTATACGGGTGCGGATTTATCGTACGTGACCTGTGGACAGAATGTACCGGACGATATCGAGAAATTCAATCCGCAGAAAATGGTGAAGCAACTGTTGGGGGGCAAATAGAAAGGGAACGTAACCATTATGGATCAGGCGGAACAGTTAAGGAATATCATAAAAGCCGAAAACAAACCGAGACCGACAGCCAGAGTTCTGACCGTTACCAGTGGAAAGGGCGGCGTGGGCAAATCCAATACCGCCATCAATCTCGCTATCCAGTTCCGTAAAATGGGAAAACGGGTTATCATTCTGGATGCAGACTTCGGACTGGCCAATATTGAAATTATGTTTGGTGCGGTGCCCAAGTGGAATCTGTTTGATTTGGTTTATCAGGGAAAGAACATAAAGGACATTATTACATGGGGACCCATGGAAATCGGATTTATTTCCGGTGGTTCGGGTATTACCGGCATGTCCAATTTAAGCAGGGAGTCGCTTACCTACATTATCCGTAATTTAGCGGAGCTGGATACCCTTACGGACATCATCATTATTGATACCGGAGCCGGTATTTCCGACTCGGTGCTGGAATTTTTGGTGGCATGCGGTGAAGTGCTGCTTGTGACCACACCGGAGCCTACATCCATCACGGACTCGTATTCCCTGCTGAAGGCACTGCGCTCCCATCCCCGTTTTTCCACGGAAAATACCAGGATAAAAATGGTGGCGAACAAAGTGGCAAACGAGAGAGAAGGGCAGCTTCTGTATGACAAGCTGCATGCGGTTGTGGAAAAGTACTTAAAACTTCCTTTTTTTTACCTTGGGGCGGTGGAAAAGGACAAAAATTTAGAGAAAGCGGTTATGCAGCAGGTACCGGTTTCCATGCAAAATCCGGAGGCACGGAGCAGCAGGCAGTATGAGGCAATTGCCGGCAAGCTGATGAACGTACCGGAAACGGCAGGAAAGCAAAGGGGAATGGTGGATTTCTTTTCACACATTATAAATAGTATGAGGATGGGGTAAACGGATATGTTGACAAAACTGATTGAACCGGGCTGCAAGGTGGAAATGCAGCTTATAAGCAGAAAACTGACGGCGGCGGAAGAAAAGAAAGTATATATAAGCAAGGTTTTTGACGTGCTGTCCGAAGACAGAATGGAAATCCTGATGCCCATGGAAAAGACCAGACTGATTCTGCTTCCCGTGGACGGGGAAATCGACATCACCTTCTATGCGGGGGAGTATCTGTATCAGTGTTTTACCAGAGTGGTGGACCGTTATAAAAGGGACAATATGTATATTCTCCTCATGGAGGCAACCAGCAACCTGCGCAAGGTGCAGAGGCGGGAATATTACCGCTTCAGCTGCGCACTCGAGATGTGCTCCCGGCTTTTGGTGGAGGAAGAGATAAAGGCAGTGGAGGAGCACCGAAATTATTATCTGACGCCGGGACTTCCCCTGAAGAGAAGTCTGATTGTGGATATCAGCGGCGGCGGGCTCCGTTTTATGAGCGATCACAGATACGAAACAGGCAGCCTGATATACTGCAGTTATTATCTGATTGTGGGCGGCAGAACCAAGCAGTGTGAAACGATTGGAAAAATTCTGAGCGTCAGGGAGCTGGAAAATAAAAAGGGGACTTTTGAACACAGAGTACGTTATGTAGACATGGGTGAGGGGGAAAGAGAGGAAATTATCCGGTATATTTTTGAAGAAGAGCGGAAAAACCGGAAAAAAGAATCCGAAAGCCACTGAATTTACGTGACAAAAGACTCTGAAACGATTACTTTGCACTCATGAGAAGGCATGAGTATGGTATAATAAACGTAAGTGAGGTGAACGATACGGAAAAGATACCTATGAACGGAGTAGTAGCAATCGCAAGCTCGACAGGCGGTCCCAAGGCTTTGCAATCGGTAATCCCAAGGCTGCCGGCAGATTTTCCGGTTCCGGTGCTGATAGTCCAGCATATGCAGGCAGGCTTTACGAAGTTTCTCGCGGAGAGGCTCAATACATTAAGCGCTCTTACTGTGAAAGAAGCGGAAGAGGGAGAAGCACTGAAAAAAGGGTATGTGTACCTTGCAAAAACCGGTATGCACATGCAGGTGAAAAAGAAATCCGGAGCCCAGTATGTGATTCATTATACGGATGAACCGGTAAGGGAAGGTGTGAAGCCCTGTGCCAATTATCTGTATGAGTCCCTGGCAGAGACCGGTTTTGAAACTGTTGTCTGCGTTGTTATGACAGGCATGGGCGCCGACGGCAGGGACGGTATCCGGTACCTTAAACAAAAGAAGAAAGTCACGGTGATTGCACAGGAAAAGAGTACCTGTGCGGTTTACGGCATGCCAAAAAGCGTTGTGGAAGCAAATCTTGCAGATAAAACCATTCCTCTCGAAGAAATCGCAGGGGAAATTATGATTAGTATGGGGGTAATGTAAAATGGATGTAAGCCAGTATCTTGAAATCTTCCTTGATGAAACCACGGAGCATTTGCAAAATCTGAATACCCAGATTTTAACCTTGGAGCAGGAACCGGAAAACATGGATACCATCAATGAAATTTTCCGTGCGGCACATTCCTTAAAAGGAATGGCGGGCACCATGGGTTATAAGCGCATGCAGACGCTGACCCATGATATGGAAAACGTGTTCTCCGAAGTAAGAAACGGCAATATCAAAGTAAATGCAAACATGATCGACCTTCTGTTCCAGTGCCTGGATGCACTGGAGGAGTACACCAACAATATCCGGGAGACCGGGGACGAGGGTACGAACGAAAACGAGCCTTTAATCAAGCTTTTGAACGAGGAGCTTGGCAAGAAGGATGAAAAGCCCGCCGTGGAGCCGAAAAAAGAGGAAAAAGCGCCCGAAGGCGGGGATAAGAGAAAGTGGCTGAACATCAAGCTGGACAGCACGGACGTCATGGTCATTACGGAAGCCCGGAAGCAGGGGGATTTTGTATATGGCGCAACCGTTTATGTGCAGGAGAGTTGTTTACTTAAAGCAGCAAGGGCCTTCTTAGTATTCAAGGCTGTGGAAGAAGTGGGCGAAATCATTGTTTCCAGCCCTTCCGCACAGGATATCGAGGACGAAAAATTTGAACTGGATTTTTCCCTGATTGTGATTTCGGACAAGCCGGTGGATAAGCTGATTGCAGCCATCAGCAATGTTTCCGAAATCGCAGAGGTTTTAGCTGAGCCCATTGATTTATCTAAGATGCCGTGCAGCGAAGAAGGAAAGAGCGCCGCACCCGAGCAGAAAAAAGAAGAGCAGAAGGCAGTACCGGCAAAGGCAGCCGCAGCTCCGGCAGCGGACAAAAAGACCGGTGTGGCAAAGCAGGCAGGCGGCAAACCTATTGTAAACCGTACCGTCCGTGTGGATATTGAAAAGTTAGACGTGTTAATGAACCTTGTCAGCGAGCTTATTATCGCCAAAAACTCTCTGGTAGCGGCATCCAATGCCCAAAAGAGCGCCAGTGACAAGGCCCAGAACAAAGTAAACGAGCAGATTGAATATCTGGAGAGCGTGACCACCAGCCTTCACGAGTCCGTTATGAAGGTACGAATGGTTCCCATTGAAAGCGTTGTCAGCAAGTTCCCGAGAATGATTCGTGACCTGACAAAGAAGCTGGACAAAAAGATGGAGCTTTATATGTCCGGTGAAGAAACCGAAATGGACCGTACCGTAGTGGATGAAATCGGCGACCCGCTGATGCATCTTCTGCGTAACTCCGCCGACCACGGCATTGAAAGCGCCGAAGTCCGTGCGGAAAGAGGCAAGCCCGAAGTCGGTTCCATCTGGCTGGATGCTTACCAGGACGGCAACAACGTTGTCATTGAAGTAAGGGACGACGGTAACGGTATCGATACGGAAGTCGTTAAGAATAAGGCTATCAGTCGTGGCACCATCACACCGGAGCAGGCAGCAGGCATGTCCGAAAAGGAAATTATTGATTTACTGTTCCTCCCCAGCTTCTCCACCTCCGAAAAGGTTACGGATGTATCGGGACGAGGCGTAGGTCTGGACGTTGTAAAGAGTAAAATTGAAGCCTTAAGCGGTGAAGTGGAAGTAAAGAGCGTGCTCGGAGTCGGCAGTACCTGGATTATCCGTCTGCCTCTGACACTGGCTATTATCCAGGCGCTGATGGTGGTAATCGGCGGCGAAAAGTATGCAATTTCCTTAGGCTCAATTCAGACCATCGAGGATATTCCCACAGATGAAATCCGCTTAATCCAGAACAAGGAGGTCATTCATCTGCGCGGTAATGTCATTCCGCTTATCCGTATGGACAAGGAGTTGGATACCGTAAGCACCAAGGGACCGGATGAAAACATGACCATCCTGATTGTGAAGAAGGGCGATAAGCTGGCAGGTCTTGTGGTGGATGAACTGCTTGGACAGCAGGAAATCGTTATCAAGTCCATGGGCAAGTACATTGACAACAAGTGCAGGCTTATCAGCGGCGCTACCATCCTGGGCGATGGCGAAGTAGCCCTGATTTTAGATACAAACGTATTGTTATAAGCAGGAGGAGAGTAAAATGGAAGAGATTAAAGTAGCAGGCGAAACCGCCCAGTTTATCGTGATACGTCTTGGACAGGAACAGTACGGTATTGACATCAGTTACATAGAAAATATTGTGAGAATGCAGCACATCACCAGAGTGCCCAAGCTGGCGCCCTATCTGAAAGGGGTCATCAACCTGCGCGGCGAGGTCATTCCCATTATGTGCCTTTCCATGAAAATGGGACTGCCCGTAGAAGAGGAAACCAAGGAAAGCCGTATCATTATCATCAAGATGGAGCAGTGCGGCACCCTCGGCCTTATCGTGGATGAGGTAAAGGAAGTGGTTACCCTCGATATGACGGAGCAGGTGGAGAAGTTAGCATTCAAAAAAGAGGACAAGAGCAATTTTGTACAGGGCGTAGGAAAGTGTGCCGGCGGTCTTATTTCCCTGCTTGACTTAAATGCGGTAACCGCAGAAAAGTAGGAAGCAAACGATAAAGGAGAACAGTGCATGGCAGATCATGACATGAGCCTGGAAAAAGTGACGGAAAACTATTTTGACGTATTGAGAGAAATTGGCAATATCGGGGCAGGTAATGCCATGACCGCACTTTCCCAGATGCTGCAGTGTAAAGTAGATATGCAGGTTCCGCAGGTCAAACTGCTGGAATTTAAAGATGTCGGCGCTCTTATGGGCGGCGAGGAACAGATTATGGTGGGCATTTATCTTGCCGTAGAGGGAGATATTACCGGCAGCATTATGTTCCTTGTCAAACAGGACAGCGCCAAGCATCTGGTAAACAAGATTATGATGGGGATGGGAGGCAGCGAGGGTCCCGGCTTGAATGAAATGGAGCTTTCCGCTATGAAAGAGGTAAGCAACATTATTACGGGAGCGTACTTAAACTCTTTGTCCGCACTTACCAATTTGAAAATTTATCCTTCACCGCCGGAGCTTGCTGTAGACATGGCAGGAGCTATTTTAAGCGTGCCGGCTATTGAATTCGGAGCCATAGGGGACAAAATCCTTTTGATTCAGTCACAGTTTTACGACGACACAATGATTGATGGCTATTTTATTCTGATTCCGGATTTGGAATCCTATGCTAAGATACTGCGTTCACTTGGAATGATGTAGATGGGAGTAAACATGGGTGAATTGATAAAAGTGGGTATGGCCGATTTTAAGATATGTTCCGGCACGGACGGTCTGACCACCCTGGGGCTGGGGTCCTGCGTTGGCATTGCCATCCGGGATACCCTGACACATATAGGGGGACTGGCGCATGTCATGCTGCCGGACAGCACCGCTATCCGCGGAGGCAGCGACAATATTCCGAAGTTTGCGGATACTGCAATCAGGGAAATGGTGCGCCAGATGGAAGAAATGGGAGCAAGAAGAAGCAGGATGACTGCCAAGCTTGCCGGAGGCGCTATGATGTTTGCATTTCAGAATAAGTCGGATATGGTCCGCGTAGGAGAGCGAAATGTAGAAGCATCCAAAGAGATTCTGCGGAGTATGCAGATACCGGTCATCGCGGAGGATACCGGCGAAACTTACGGACGAACCGTTATTTTTTACCCGGAAACGGGCGACTACGTGATCAGAGCGGTGGGAAAGCCGGAAAAAACCATTTAAGGTCTGGCTTTCGGAAAGGCATGGTAGTTTATGAAAAGAAGGAATATACCGCTGATTTTAATGCTGGTGGCGGGTGCTGTTACCGGCATTATTACTTGTGTGAAGGGCTATTCCATTGTGGAAAAGCTGACAGCGTTATTGATTTCATTAGTTGTGTTTTATCTGATAGGGGTGTGCTTCAAAATCCTTCTGGATGTTTTTGACAGACAGAATGCCGAAAGGCAGAAGGCGGAGGAAGAAGCGGAACAGGAGCAGGCGCAGAAGGAAAAAGAACAGGCAGCCGGTAAGACGGAAGGAAAGTAAGGAAGCCGGCACAGGCAGCATGCAGGAAGGAAGACAGTAAGCAGCCGGCACAAGGCTGACCGTCAAAAGTAAGAAGGGAAAGGCAGAGTTCAAACCATGGATGAAGCAGGCAGAAAAAAGCTTTGGACAGAGTATGATAAAAGCAGAACCCCGGAGTTAAGAGAAAAAATCATATTGGAATATGCACCGCTTGTCAAACTGGTGGCGGGCAGACTCAGCATGTATCTGGGGTATAATGTAGAGTACGACGATCTGGTCAGCTATGGAATTTTCGGTCTGATTGATGCCATTGACAAGTACGACTACGCAAAGGAAGTCAAATTTGAAACTTATGCCAGTCTGCGTATCCGTGGAGCCATTCTGGACCAGATAAGAAAAATGGACTGGATTCCCCGAACTATAAGGCAGAAACAGAAACGCATCGATGCGGTCTGCAAGGACATTGAAACAAGACTGGGCAGGAGCGCCACGGATGAAGAAATTGCATCGGAACTGGGTATTTCGGATGATGAATATCTGGAATGGCAGAGCCAGATGAAAATAACCAACGTGGTTTCCCTGAACGAATATATGGAACAGGGCGCGGAGGTACCGGCGGAGGGCAATCAGTTTACCACCTCACGGTTTGACAGCCCGGAGGAAAACATTGAAAAGGAAGAGCTGAAAAAGGTGTTGGAAGAGTCCCTGGAGCAGCTTACCGAAAAAGAAAAAAAGGTCATTCTTCTTTATTATTATGAAGACCTGACACTGAAAGAAATCAGCAACGTACTGGAGGTTTCCGAATCCCGTATTTCCCAGCTCCATACCAGAGCGTTACAGAAGATGAAAACGAAAATGGGAGATTACATGGGAATTTTTGCAGGATGATGGAGGATATGGCTTATGCAGAATGCGTATTTTAAAATTACATCTGACGGCAGCAAATTCGGATTGTTACTGGAACCGCCAAAAAACGGCGGAGAACCCTTAAATATAGCCGAAGTCATGGATTACTTAAAGGAACAGGGAATGGTATTCTCTTTTGAAATGATTAGTGATGCCATAGAGTCCGGCGAGCGTAAGATTTTACCCCTCGGAACCGGTAACTGTCCCCGCATCAACATGGAATATGATGTCAGGGTTACCGAAGACGCCATGCAGGCATATGTAAGGCTTTTCAGTCCGTCCGACACCGGTGCGGCTTTGACTGCCGGCGAAATTATCCGCGGACTGGCGCAGAAACAGATAAAGGTGGGCATCCTGGAGGAAGCCATAAAAGAAGCCATAGAAAAAGAAATGTACTGTACCGACATTCTGGCAGCGCAGGGCAGCCCCATAAGGGAAGGAAAGGATGCATATATTACCTATCTGTTCAATACGGACCCCAAGGTACGTCCTACGTTAAATGAAGACGGCAGTGTGGATTTCTTCCATTTGAATACCTTAAATCCCTGTAAAAAAGGAGACGTACTGGCAAGGCTTACGAAAGAGGACCCGGGCGAGGTGGGCATGACCGTTTACGGAGCCAGTGTAAAGCCGAAGCCCGTCAGGAGAGCCTCTCTCCGAAGCGGAAAAAACCTGACGGTTTCCGAAGACGGTACGGAGCTCATTTCCGAAGTGGACGGTCATGTTTCGTTCCTGGACGGCCGGGTTTTTGTATCCGATGTATTGGAATTAAAGAATGTGGATACTTCCACAGGCAATATAGATTTTGAAGGCAGTGTTACGATTGAAGGCAATGTGCAGTCCAACTTTTCCGTGAATGCGGGTGGAAACATTCTCGTACGTGGGCTGGTGGAAGGGGCCACCTTAAAATCCGGTGGGGATATCATTCTTATCCGCGGCATGGCGGGAGCCGGAAAGGGCAGCCTGACGGCGGGCGGCAATATTGTTGCCAAGTTTCTGGAAAACACCACGGCTTCGGCCGGCGGTTATGTGCGCTCGGAGTCCATTCTGCACAGTACCGTAACGGCAAAAGAAGAAATTACCGTAGACGGAAGGAAAGGCTTTATTTCCGGCGGTAAAATCGCAGCCACAAATCTGGTGGAGGCAAAGACCTTAGGCTCCCATCTGGGAACGAACACCGTCATTGAAGTAGGGGTAATTCCCGACAGAAAGGACAGACTGAACAAGGTCAGGAAAAGCATCGGCGAGCTGACAAAGAAAATTCATGACATAGACCCGGTGATTGTAATGTATTCGCAGAAGTATAAGCAGGGTGTTTCCATCAGCATGGACCAGATGAAGTATCTGAAGAACTTAATTCAGGCAAGGGAACAGTGCACAAAAGAGCTGAAGGAATTTACCGCTGAAGCGGAAGAAATCGAAAGCATGATATCCAGACAGGCAGATGCCCAGGTAATTGTCCACGGAGAGGTATATCCCGGTGTACGTATTGTAATCGGAGATGTTTCCATGTCGGTACCCGGCAATATGCAGTACTGCCGCTTTATCAGGCTGCGCGGAGATGTGAAAATGGTAGGAATTTAAAGGGAGGTAGTTGTATGGCAATCGGTGGAATTGAAATGACATCCATAGTCAGGTCGCAGGATTATACGGCCATTAAATTTAACGAAGACAGCAAAGGTGTCATGCAGCAGAGCAACCTGATAACCAGTATGCATCAGCAGGAGGAGCAGAGGGCAAAACAGGTCAACCAGGGAAAGGATGCGGACTGGCAGCAGAAAAAATTCGATGCCAGGGAAAAGGGTAACGGTCACTATGCCGGCAATTCCGGACAAAGAAAGAAGAAACAGGAAGAGGAAAAAGCGAAAAATGCTTTGTATCACAGCTCCGGCTTTGATATCAAGATTTGAAAGCGTAAGGTGGAGAGCATATGACAACATTGGAAATCGTTTTGCTGATTTTGGGAATTGCCATTTTTGTACTCAGTTTTTTTGTGTTTGGTGGAAACAGCAGACAGGATCTGACGGAAATCAGGGAAGAAGTGAAGGAAGAGGTCAGGCAGGCGGTAAACGTGCAGATGGCGGAGGCAGGCAGACGGTGGGAAGACACCCTGCGCGAAAAAGCGGAGGATGCTGTGAACAATACGGAACGGGAACTATCCAAGGTTTCCAACGAAAAGATTATGGCGGTCAGTGAATACTCCGACACAGTGCTTGCGGAAATCGATAAAAACCACAAAGAAGCCATGTTTCTATATGACATGCTCAATGACAAGCATAAGGATATAGGCAGAACCATTGACCTGGCAACGGATTTTAAGGGCTTGGACGATATTGCGGAAGAGACCTTTGAAACGAATACTCCGGTGGCTGAGGTGTCTGCTTATGAGGAAGCATCTGCTGAGACACAGACCGCAGATTCGAATTCTGTTAAAGAAACGAAGTCCGGAACCCTGCAGATGAATCAGACGGATATCAGCTTTATGCAGGACGGCGGCAACAATAACGAACGGATACTGGAGCTGCACAAGCAGGGAAAATCCAATGTTTCCATAGCTAAGGAGCTGGGGCTCGGCGTGGGCGAAGTCAAGCTGGTAATTGACCTGTTTGAAGGCATGAAATAAGGACAGAAGGAACAGAAGCATGAAATTGAAGTACTATTTACGGGGACTGGGTATCGGCATTCTGGTAACCACCGTGATTTTAAGCTTAGCCGGTGTCGGCAGGAAAAACATGACGGATGAAGAGGTCGTGAAGAGGGCAAAGGAACTGGGAATGGTGGAAAGCACTCTGCTTTCCGACCTGCCGGACCAGACAAAAACGGATGAGGTCAGACCCACGGAGCCGGAAATCAGCTTGCAGCCGGAAATATCGGAGCCGGAGGCCGGCCCGGAGCCGGAAGAGTCGGCTTCCACACCGGAAACACCGGAGGCTCCGGAAGAAACACCTGTGGCTCCGGAAGAAACACCTGTGGCTCCGGAAGAAACACCAGAGGCTCCGAAAGAAACACCTGTGGCTCCGGAAGAAACACCGGTCAGCCCGGAGGACGGAAATCCGGATATTCCCGCAGGGGAAACGGTTACCCTGGTAATCGGAAGAGGAGAGAGCTCCACCACCGTGAGCAAAAACTTAAAGAAGGCGGGAATCGTGGAGGATGCCGCCGCCTTTGACAGATTTTTATGCAATAACGGCTATGATAAAAAAATCATAACGGGCACCTATGAAATCCCGTACGGAGCATCCGAAGAGGAAATCGCAAAAATCATTACAAGAAAGTAGAAACCCCTTGCAATAGGGGTTTTCTTATGTTATAATTCGAATGTTGTGACAAAAAACACGTAAATTTATTCGCAGCCGGTGTCAGTTTTCTTCAAAAAGGAACAGATTAGCTGTGGAGGCGTCCGTATTTTAACGCAGATGCGGAGGAAAAATTTACGGAAGACTATTAACCAAACGGAGGTAAAAACATGAGCGTTATTTCTATGAAACAGTTACTTGAAGCAGGTGTTCATTTCGGACATCAGACCAGAAGATGGAACCCTAAGATGGCTCCTTACATCTTCACCGAGAGAAATGGTATCCATATCATCGACTTACAGAAGTCTGTAGGCAAGGTGGATGAAGCTTACAAAGCCATTTCCGAAATCGCTGCACAGGGCGGCACCATTCTTTTCGTAGGTACCAAGAAGCAGGCTCAGGATGCTGTTAAGACAGAAGCTGAGAGATGCGGTATGTACTATGTAAACGAAAGATGGCTTGGCGGTATGCTTACCAACTTCAAGACCATCCAGTCCCGTATTGCAAGACTTCATGCAATCGAAACCATGTCCGTAGACGGTACTTTCGATGTTCTTCCCAAGAAGGAAGTTATTGCACTGAAGAAGGAATGGGAAAAGTTAGAGAAGAACTTAGGCGGTATCAAGAATATGACCAGAATTCCTGATGCTATTTTCGTAGTAGATCCCAAGAAGGAAAGAATTTGCGTACAGGAAGCTCATTCCTTAGGAATTACTCTGTTAGGTATCGGCGATACCAACTGCGATCCCGAAGAATTGGATTACATCATTCCCGGTAATGATGACGCTATCAGAGCCGTAAAGCTTATCGTTTCCAAGATGGCAGATGCAGTTATCGAAGCAAAGCAGGGCGAAGCTGTTTATACAGACGCTGACGTAGAAGCTGCTTCCGAAAATGCAGATGTAGAAGAAATCGCAGCTAACGAAGAATAAGAATAACGAAAGGACAGGGTAAACTTATTATGGCAAATATTACCGCAGCTATGGTAAAAGAACTGCGTGAAATGACCGGCGCAGGTATGATGGATTGTAAAAAGGCTTTAACAGAAACAGACGGAAATATGGATGCCGCTGTTGAAGTATTAAGAAAAAGCGGTGCTGCTAAGATGGAAAAGAAGCAGAGCAGAATCGCAGCAGAAGGTATTGCCCGCGTTGCTGTAAAGGACAATGTAGCGGTTGTAGCGGAAGTTAACTCCGAAACTGACTTCGTTGCCAAGAACGAAACCTTCCAGGAATTCGTTCAGACCGTAGCCGATACCGCACTTGCATCCGACTTAAACGGCGGAGCAAACGGCGAAGACATCGATGCACTTCTTAACATCAACGGACTGAATGACTTACTCGTTGAAAAGACCGCAACAATCGGAGAGAAGTTATCCATCCGCAGATTTGCAAAGGTTACCGGTGATATCGTTACTTCCTATATCCACGGTGGCGGAAGAATCGGTGTTATCATTGCAGCAAAGGGTACCAACAACGATGCGGCAAAAGAAGCGCTGACCAACATCGCTATGCAGGTTGCAGCAATGAATCCTCAGTACATCAGCAGAAATGATATTTCTGAAGAAGAACTTGCTAAGATTAAAGACATCACAACCGACAGCGCATTAAATGATGCAACAACTCTTCCCAAGCCTATCTTAAACAAGTTATTAGACAAGGCAATTAACGAGAAGTTATGGAGCGAGGATGACATCCAGCAGTTTGAAGAACATAAGAACAACATGAATTATGTATGGAATTTCCTTTCCGATGCTGCAAAGGCTAAGCTCGGTGAGCTGGCTATGGCAGACAAGGAGTCCATCGTTGCAGAGAAGATGTTTGCAGGCGTTGTAGACGGCCGTGTATCCAAGCAGTTAAAGGAAATCTGCCTTCTTGACCAGACCTATGTTAAGGCTGAAGACGGTAAGCAGTCCGTAGCTAAGTATCTTGAGTCCGTATCCAAGGATATCGTAATCACAGAGATGGTTCGTTTTGAAGTTGGTGAAGGTCTTGAGAAGAAGAACGAAGACTTCGCAGCAGAAGTTGCAGCTCAGGCCGGTATGTAATCCGTAATTTTATAAAGAAACAAAAGCAGGGCATTCCGCTTAGGCGGAGTGCCCTTTTTTGGTGAGAGAGCAGAGAACAGATTTTTGAGCAAATTAAAAAGCCAATGCTATGGCACCGGCTTTTTAATGTAAGGAGATGAGCTTTGAAAGCACATCCGTCTTATTCACCTTTTTCAAGATTTGCAAGAACCTTCTTTAACTCTTTAATCTCATTCTTGCGCTTTTCGCTGTCTTCACTTAATTTTACGATAGAAGTCAACAGTTCTTCTTTAGAAATGATATTGCTGAAGTTACGGTAGTCTTCTAAGAACTGATGTAAAATAATGTTCTTGGAAGAAGCTTCCGGCTCATACTGACGACTTAAAACATTACCGCTGTGAGTAATGCCGCTTACTTTTACAAGGTTTGCATTCAAAAGCTTACGAAGTACAGCCTGAACGGTACTCTGGCTTAATCCTCTGCCGGCATTTACAATATCAGAAGAAGTCATAGGTACACCGCTGTTCCATAAAATATTTAAGATATCCAGTTCACGTGTATTTAACATAGTAACATTCTCCTTTTGATTATAAATTTTTTATGTATCTACACTAAATAATATCACCATTTAGTATACTTTGCATTGTTGAAAATGTCAACATGCCATTGTACAAAAAATGCTTGTCTTCGCACAAAATTTAATCTTTTTAAATAATTTTTCTGATAAAAAATCAGATAGGCAAGATTTAAGAAATATGTTATAATATTTCAAGACAGATAATCCCGTTTTTACGGATATAATTTGAGTATTTCTATGAAGGAGGAACAGTATGCTGGTATCGATTATTCCTTTGTTTGATGAAGATATAGCAGTAAGAGCCTATTCTCTTTTTGTTCAGAAAAAGAATTATTTTTTAAATCCCAATCTTTTGGGAGGTGCGCAGTTTGACGGCGCCGGTCATGTGGACGGTCTGGAAGTAATTGACAATATGGGTATGGAAACTCTTTCCAATGATGCGGAGGTTTTTGTACAGGTGAGCAATATTTCCGTATTTTCCGATATTGAAAATCAGTGTGATGCCCCTCATGAAAGAGTGGTGCTCCTTTTAGACAATACGGTTTTGCCGAGTGATATGTATTTGGACAGGCTGAAAGCACTCCGGAAATCCGGTTATAAGCTTGCCATCCGTAAGCTGGAGGTTTCCCAGTTTGAAGATTACAGGGAAGTTCTGCAGCTCATGGATTACATATTGTTAAATCAGAGAAAAATAGATATCAGTAAGGCAAAAATATATTTTCAGAGCCTGTTCCCCAATATTAAGCTGTGTGCGGTTGGCGTGGACAGTATGGAAACCTTTGAAAAACTGAAAGCTGCCGGCGGCTATTCCCTGTACGAAGGCGAATTTTTCCGTATTCCTGGCAACCGGAGCGAGCACGAGGTTTCTCCGCTTAAGGTCAACTACATTCAATTATTGAACATGGTAAACAGCCCGGAATTTGAACTGACGGAAGCGGCGGACATTATCGGAAGGGATACCGCACTGGTTATTTCCTTATTAAAGATGGTAAACCGTATGACGCGAAACTCCACCATTACGTCCATCCGGCACGCGGCAGCCATGCTGGGCGAAAAAGAACTCCGCAAGTGGCTGATTACGGCAGTGGCGGGACAACTTTATACGGATAAACCCAATGAACTGACCAGAATGTCCTTGCTCAGGGCGAAGTTTGCGGAAAATTTAGCACCCGTATTTTCCATGGCAATCCAGTCATCGGAGCTTTTCCTGATGGGACTCTTTTCCGTATTGGATGTTATTCTGGATATGCCCATGAAGGACGCACTGGAAACGATAAGGGTTTCAAAGAATATCAGCGATGCGCTTGTTTACCATAAGGGTATCTTTGCATTCCCGCTTGAATTTATCCTGCAGTATGAAAATGCAAACTGGCAGGAGGTTTCAAGACTGATGATTGTGCATAATATTGAGATGCAGCCGGTTTACGATGCTTATCTGAATGCACTCCGTTGGTACAGGGATACAATTTTTGCAGATACTGACAGTCAGACTGCAGAGGAAAAACCGGAGGAATAGAAATGTCAGCTATTGACCAGAGCAAAATCCGCAACTTTTGTATCGTTGCCCATATTGACCATGGTAAATCAACCTTAGCGGATAGAATTATTGAAAAAACAGGACTTCTGACCAGCAGGGAAATGCAGGCGCAGGTTCTGGACAACATGGATTTGGAAAGGGAAAGAGGTATTACTATCAAAGCCCAGACCGTTCGTACTGTTTACAAAGCGCAGGACGGTGAGGAATACATTTTTAACCTGATTGATACCCCGGGACATGTGGACTTTAATTACGAAGTCAGCCGTTCCTTAGCTGCATGTGACGGCGCCATTCTGGTGGTGGATGCCGCACAGGGCATAGAAGCGCAGACACTTGCCAATGTGTATCTGGCGCTGGACCACAATCTGGATGTATTTCCGGTTATAAACAAAATCGACCTGCCGAGTGCACAGCCGGAAAAGGTCATTGAAGAAATTGAAGACGTTATTGGTATTGAGGCACAGGATGCTCCGCTGATTTCTGCGAAAAACGGCATCGGCATTGAGGAAGTGCTGGAAGCCATTGTGAAAAAAATTCCGGCGCCGGTTGGTGACCCGGATGCCCCGCTGCAGGCGCTTATTTTCGACTCCTTATACGACTCGTACAAGGGTGTTATTGTGTTTGTGCGAATTAAAGAAGGCCGGGTAAAGAAGGGGACTGTCATCCGCATGATGGCAACCGGTGCGGTGGAAGAAGTGGTGGAGGTCGGCTACTTTGGCGCCGGACAGTTTATTCCCTGCGAGGAACTGACGGCAGGCATGGTTGGTTATATTACCGCCTCCATTAAAAACGTCAGGGATACGGCGGTCGGTGATACGGTTACCGACAACAACAATCCCTGCAAAGAGCCTTTGCCGGGTTATAAAAAAGTAAACTCCATGGTTTACTGTGGTATGTATCCGGCGGACGGAGCCAAGTATCCGGACCTTAGGGATGCTTTGGAAAAACTGCAGTTAAACGATGCTTCCCTAAATTACGAGCCGGAGACATCCGTGGCTCTGGGATTTGGTTTCCGCTGTGGTTTCTTAGGACTTCTGCATCTGGAAATTATTCAGGAAAGACTGGAGCGCGAGTACAATCTGGATCTGGTTACCACGGCTCCCGGTGTTATTTACAAGGTGCACAAGACAAACGGGGAAGTGATTGAGCTGACGAATCCGTCCAACCTGCCGGACCCTTCCGAAATCGAGTACATGGAAGAGCCCATAGTCAGTGCCGAAATCATGGTTACCACCGAATTCATCGGTTCCATTATGGAACTTTGCCAGGAAAGACGCGGCAGATATCTCGGCATGGAATATATAGAAGAAACCCGTGCTCTCTTAAAGTACGAGCTTCCGTTGAACGAAATCATTTACGATTTCTTTGATGCCTTGAAATCCCGTTCCAGAGGCTATGCTTCCTTCGATTATGACTTAAAGGGCTACGAACAGAGTCGTCTGGTAAAGCTGGATATTCTGGTAAACAGAGAAGAAGTGGATGCACTTTCTTTTATCGTGCATGCGGACAGCGCCTATGAACGCGGCAGAAAAATGTGCGAAAAGTTAAAGGATGAAATTCCCAGACATCTGTTTGAAATTCCCATTCAGGCAGCAGTCGGCGGCAAAATCATTGCCAGGGAAACTATCAAGGCCATGCGTAAGGATGTGCTTGCCAAGTGCTACGGCGGTGACATTTCCCGTAAGAAAAAGCTCTTAGAGAAGCAAAAAGAAGGCAAGAAGCGTATGCGCCAGATTGGTAATGTGGAAGTGCCCCAGAAGGCATTTATGAGCGTTCTGAAGCTGGATGACAGAAATTAAAAACGTGTCAGGAATTGGTATCGGTAATTCCCGACAGAAATTGAGCAAATCATGAAATCTATCAGTATCTATATTCATATCCCATTTTGTGTTAAAAAATGTCAATATTGTGATTTCCTTTCTGCACCGGCGGACAGCCGGGCGCAGAAAGTGTATTTGCGCGCCCTGAAACAGGAGATTAGAGAACAGGCTGCCCGTTACCGGGAGTATGAAGTGCAGACAGTTTTCATCGGCGGAGGCACGCCGACCGCCGTGCCGTGCAAAAATCTCTGTGAGGTTTTAAAAACGGTATTTTCCTTTTACCGGATGAACCCGCATGCGGAAATCAGTATGGAAGCCAACCCGGGTACCGTTACGAAGGAAGCTCTTTTGTCGTACCGGAAAGCCGGTATAAACAGGATCAGTATCGGCCTGCAGTCCGCCGACGACGTGGAACTGAAGCTGCTTGGCAGAATTCACACCTACAGGGATTTTCAGCAGACCTACCGGTGGGCGCAGGAAGCCGGCTTTACCAACATCAATCTTGATATTATGTCGGCTCTTCCCGGACAGAGTGTGGAAAATTACAAAAAGACACTGGAAACGGTTCTTTCCTTAAAGCCGCAGCATATTTCCGCATACAGCCTGATTGTGGAGGAGGGGACTCCCTTTTATGAAAAATACGGGCAGGAGAGTGAAAAACTGCAGGCAACCGGTGAAAAGCAGCCCGACCTTCCTTCTGAAGAAGAGGAGCGGGAAATGTATGCCCTGACGGAAAAGCTGCTTGCCGCTGCCGGATACCACCGCTATGAAATTTCCAATTATGCACTTCCCGGCAGGGAGTGCCGTCACAATCTTGTGTACTGGAAGCGGGGCAACTACGTGGGCTTCGGACTGGGCGCTGCCTCCATGGTGGAAAACGTACGCTTTGAAAACATCCGGGAAATGCAGGAATATCTGGCAGAATATGCGGGCATGCCGGATGCAGAGCCGGTGTTTGCGGAGGTGGCACAGGGGGATGCGCAGGTGCTTTCGAACGAGCAGGAGTTTTCCTTGCGTGAGGATACTCACTCTGAAAACGAGCAGGAGCTTTCGATAAGAGAGAATGTTCATCCGCTTTCGCCCCAAGAACAGATGGAGGAAACCATGTTCTTGGGACTACGGCTAACAGAGGGCGTATCCAAGGCAGAGTTTCATCGGCAGTTCGGCGTCTCCATGGAGCAGATTTACGGGGAAGTCATACGGAAAAATACAGCCAAGGGTCTTCTCATCGACGAAGCCGGGTATGTCTGCCTTACCCGGGAGGGCATGGATTTATCCAACTATGTTATGGCGCAGTTTTTACTGGATGAGGTCTGACGGGCAAAACGGCAGGGCAGGCTGACATCGGCAGAGGACCGGTGGCGCCCCCGGAGATTTTAGTTTTCGGAAGGTGGAAAGGCACTTCAGTAGCAGAAGCTTCATAGAATATTATAAATCTGCTTTTGGAGGTTCTCTTGAAGACTTTTCAAAAACCTTTATCCGCAGAGGAGGAAGCTGCTTACATTCATGTTCTGAAAGACGGCAGTCCGCAGGAAGCTAAGGAAGCAAAGGATATTCTGGTTATCCGGAACATGCGGCTGGTTGCTCATATTGCAAAAAAATATCAGAATGCCGAAGAGGATATGGAGGATTTGATTTCCATCGGAACCATCGGGCTGATTAAAGCAGTGGATACATTTGATGCCGGCAAGGGCAGACTGGCTACTTATGCCTGCCGTTGTATAGAAAATGAACTTCTGATGATGTTTCGGAGCCGGAAAAAAACATCCCGGGAGGTTTCTTTGTTTGAGTCCATCGGAATGGACAAAGAGGGGAATGAAATCAATCTCTTAGATGTCATGGAAGGGCAGCAGACGGATGTGGTGGAACAGATGACACTTCTTGACAACATCCGGCAGATGTATTTTTTTATGGATAAAATTCTGACAAAACGGGAAAAAGAAATTCTGGTACTCCGCTACGGAATCCTGTCCGGCAGGGAAATGACCCAGAATGAGATAGGACGCAAAATGGGGATTTCCCGAAGCTACGTTTCCCGTATCGAAAAAAAAGCGCTTCTCAAACTGAACAATGAATTTGCCAAAATTCATGCATATTCTTAATTCTATTCAAGTTTTTAATTCTACGCATGTTCATAATTCAACGCATGTTCATAACTCTACGCATGTTCATAACTCTACGCAGGTTTTTAACTCTGCTCTTGTTCTTAATTCTATGCCCGGCAGCCGGCTCTGCGGCTGCCGGGGAAAAGTCTCTGTGTTCTCAAATTTTCAATTCTTAAATTTGCATTTTTCCAATATTTATTAAGTTATTTCCACATATTCAAATTTAAAGGAGGTTTTTATGTTTCAGGTATTTTATGCAGGCGGCATTCAGGGGATGAATGCCTACAAAGTGCGTGTGGAAGCGGATGTTTCCAATGGTCTGCCGGGATTTGAAATGGTAGGTAGTCTGGCATGCGAGGTCAGAGAAGCAAAAGAAAGGGTGCGGGTTGCCATGAAAAATGCCGGATTTCCGCTGCCGGTGGCACGCATTACAGTCAACCTGTCACCGGCACAGATTAAAAAAGGAGGCACCGGATATGATCTGGCGATTGCAACAGCTATACTGGCATGTATGGGAATGGTGAAAAAAGAAGGTCTGGAAAGCACTGCTTTTTTGGGAGAACTGGCTCTGAGCGGCGAAGTACATAAAACGGACGGAGCGCTGCCCATTGCCCTGCAGCTGCAAAAAGACGGGATACAACGGCTGGTGGTTCCCTGCGCAAACGTGGAGGAATGCCGGATGGTACCCGGGCTTACGGTGGTACCTATGCGGGATATGCAGGATTTATCAGCATTCTTACGGACAACGGAAGAGAAAAGAAAAGAGTGGGAGGTGAGGGGAGCCGGAGTAAACGCCGGGCAGGACAGGACGGAATTCATGCAGGCAAATGCCGGGCAGGACAGGACGGAATTCATGCAGGCAAATGCCGGGCAGGACAGGACAGAATTCATGCAGGCAAATGCCGGGCAGGACAGGACGGAATTCATGCAGGCAAATTCGGAACAGAACATGCTGGACTTTTCGCAGGTAAGTGGACAGGAAAGCATGAAACGCGCGGCTTGTGTAGCAGCAGCCGGTTTTCACCATCTCCTTTTTTCGGGACCGCCGGGAGCCGGAAAAACCATGATTGCCCAGAGGATTCCGGGAATATTGCCGCCGCTTACGAGGGAAGAGCAGCTGGAGGTTATGAGCATTTACAGTATTGCCGGAAAACCTCTGACAAAAATGCGACCTTTTCAGGCACCACATCATACGATATCCCCGCAGGCACTGGCGGGAGGCGGCAGAATTCCCAAGCCCGGCGTTTTGTCACTGGCTCATCGCGGAATTTTGTTCCTGGATGAAATGCCCGAGTTTTCCGCAAACGTGCTGGAGGTATTGCGGCAGCCTTTGGAGGAGAAAAAAGTGCAGATCGCAAGAACTCAGGGCATTTACCGGTACCCGGCGGAGTTTATGCTTGTCTGTGCCCTTAATCCCTGTCCCTGCGGATATTTTCCCGACCGTAACCGTTGCCGGTGTACGGAGCCGGAGATCCGGCATTATCTTGGAAAAATTTCAGGACCTATCTTAGACAGGATAGATATCTGCGTGGAGGCAGCGCCGGTTACCATTAAGGATTTGGATGGCCCGGCTTCCGGATACGACACGAAGACCTTGCGCGTAATGGTAGAAGAGGCAAGAGAAATGCAAAAGAAACGATATAGGGAGACTGCCTATGATTTTAACGGAGAAGTATCCGGCAACGATGTAAAAAAATTCTGCAGACTGGGAGAGAAAGAACAACGTTTTTTGGAACAGGCTTACGAGGCGGGACAGATGAGTGTACGTTCATATCATAAAATCATTAAACTGGCCAGAACGATTGCGGATTTAGAGCATGCAGACGAAATCAGTGTTGCCCATCTGGCGGAGGCAATCTGTTATCACAGCGGTAAAAGGTTATTTGAAAGACGGAACGAATAATACGAGCGGGGAAGATAGAAAGAAAAGCAAATGACAAAGGAATAGAAGATAAATGTAGACGGAAGGAGAAACAAATGACAAACAGGAACAGGATACATATAGCAGATTGGGAAATAGAAAGGGAGCAGTCATATGCCTACTGGCTTATGTGTGCACCGATTGGCGACTCGGCAAAGAGCAGACTGCTTTTGCGGTTTGGGCGTCCAAGCGGTGTTTTTGAAGCTTCGGAAAAGGCATTACTGGATAGCAATTTATCTATTGGAAAAAAAGAAAGATGGATTGCTTATATAAAGGAAAGACAAGAGGAAAATGTCAAGAGAGAGTATGAGGAATTGCAGATAAAGGGCATTTTATTTTATCCGGAATATCATCCGCATTACCCGGCGAAGCTGCTGTCCATTCCGGCGCGACCGTTTGGTATCTTTGTAAAAGGAAAGCTGCCTGACGTACGGCAGCGAAGTCTTGCCATTGTGGGAGCAAGGGACTGCTCGGAATACGGACAGTATGTGGCGCGGCATTTTGCGGAAAAAATGGCACAGAATGGAGTGGCAGTAATCAGTGGGCTGGCAAGGGGAATAGACGGTATAGCGCAGAGGGCGGCAATGGAAGCAGGAGGCGAAAGCTTTGGAGTGCTGGGCAGCGGAGCGGATATCTGCTATCCGAAATCCAATGAAAAATTGTATCGCATGTGTATGGAACGTGGCGGTATTCTTTCTACCTATTTACCGGGAACACCGCCAACACCGAACTTATTCCCGCCGAGAAACCGTATTATAAGCGGACTGTCGGACGGTATCTTAATCATTGAAGCGAGAGAAAAAAGCGGTACCATTATTACAGCAGATCTGGCACTGGAGCAGGGGAAGGATGTGTTTGTGATACCGGGACGTGTGACGGACAGGCTAAGTGACGGCTGCAACGGCCTGATCCGCCAGGGAGCTTCTCTTATCCAGTCACCGGAGCAGCTTTTGGAAGAACTGCACATAGGGTATGGAAAAGTGCCTGTGACGGGTTATGAGGAAGAAGAGAATCCTTATGAGCAGGGAAAGGAAAGCGGAAAAGTTCAATCTGATAACAGAGAGATATTTTCCCAGTTTACTCTTGAGGAACGGGCCTTTTTACAGTTATTTGATTTGGAACTACTCTCCATAGAGCAAATCAGGAGAAAAATGGTTGCAAATTCATTTCTAAAGAACATTACCCTTCCGCAGACCATGGAAATGCTGATGAAATTTGTGATTATGGGACAACTGCGGGCGGAAGGAGGCTATTATGCAAAAATGATGAGTGGTATTGGAGATAAAAGTTAAGTGTCATTTCTTTGTAGAAGAGTAGAGTACGCGCTGGGAAAAGAAAAAGCTGCCCGGCGCGTACAGGAAGAGAAAGAAGTACGCGCCATATGGGAAAAATGCCGCCTGGCGCGTACGGGAAGAGAAAGAAGTACGCGCCATATGGGAAAAATGCCGCCTGGCGCGTACGGGAAGAGAAAGAAGTACGCGCCAGATGGGGATAATGCCGTCCGGCGCGTACAGGAAAAGAAAAAAGTACGCGCCAGAAGAGAAAAACGTCGCCTGGCGCGTATAGGAAGAAGACAGAGTACGCGCCCGAAGAGAAAAACACCGCCTGGCGCGTACAGCTTGAAAAAGTGTACAACCTAAGAAAAGAGCACGTGAAAAGAAAACAAAGAAAAAAGGAGCAATGACTATGGAACATTTGATAAAACAATTATTAGCAAAGAAAGAACAGTTACAGAATATAATGCAGTCTATTATGGCAGACAGTCTGTCAACGCAGAAAGGGGATTTAAGGGTAGGCTATTGTAAAGGTAATTGCCAATATTATGTGAGGACGGAGGAGAGTCAGGAAAGTCTGTCAAGGTGGACGTATCTACATAAAAATGATATGGAAATTGCACAAAAAATAGCACAGAGAGATTACAATCAGAAGGTGCTTAAAGAAGTGGAAATGCAATTAAAAACGGTTGAAAAAGCCATCTTAAAGTTACAGGACAGGAGAATAGAAGAAATTTACATGAAAGAAGGAGAAGCAAGACAAAAATTGCTGAAAGCATGGATTCTGCCTGAAGAGGAATTTATAAGACAATGGTCTATGATGACTTATGCAGGTAGAACATTTTCGGATACACAAGTGGAAATATATACAGAAAAAGGCGAAAGGGTCCGTTCAAAGTCAGAAAAAATAATAGCAGACAAATTGTATAAAAAAGGAATTCCGTACCATTATGAATATCCCGTCATCTTGCCCGGAATAGGGAAAATCTATCCGGATTTTACCTGTCTTCGCTTACGGGACAGGCAGCAAATGGTATGGGAACATTTTGGCATGATGACAGATCCTGCATATGCCAAGAATGCAATGAAGAAAATGGAAATATACGGGAAAAACGGATATGTGCCCGGAAGGAACATTCTGTATACCTTTGAATCTGCAGAATGTGCTTTGAATACGGTCTACACCGATAAATTAATAGAGGAAATGCTGATGTAAATACTTTGATTGGGGATAGATGAATAGAAAAAAGTAAAATGAGTGGAAGAATAGTTATATTCGTGATAGAATGTCATTATTCGAGAAAAAACATGCGGCAATAGTAAGAAAGCAAAAAAGGATTGCAACTGCTACGATAGATAACACTTACATCACTTTTCAATTGAAGAAAAAAAAGTGTTTTGAGAGCATATTGTAATGGACATATCGGACTTTCTTTCCAACTTTTCTGCAGAAAATGTGTTGGAATACTTGAAGGTAGTAGCTGGGAAATGATGACGATATAATTTCAGTAGGCATTAAGGAAGTACGAAAAAAGTAAATATCCATGTTGATGATACATTGAGAGATATAGAAGCAGAAAAACTGAATGATAAAATGTATAAGGAGAGAAAATAATGATAAAAAAAGAAAAATTGATACTTCCTATGTTGGCGGCAATATGTATATTGCTTATATCTAATATTTTTTTTCCTCTGTATGTGAGTGCAAAGGCTAAAACAGAAACTGTTTTAGGCAAGTTATATGAATTTGAGAAGGGAAATAAGTACGAATTTTCAGATTCAACTGCAAGTAAATCCACAAGTTCGGATTTTGGTATTTTTACCATTTCAGGAAACATAAGATCTATTTCTTCAGTTAATGATGTAAACGCATATGAAGTTGTAGATGGGAATGTTTTGATTGATTATTCTCTTGGAAGTAAATTTACAGGAGAAAGTACAGATTCATGGTATTTGATAGATGATAAATCGAAGAAAGTTGATAAAGAAACTCTAACAGAGAATATCATGAAGGGAGCAATAATACTTCAGACATCCTTAGATGGTAATTCGTGGATTAATGATAAAGTTTTAACTAATGTTGCAGCAGATGAGGAATATAAAAGCAACATTTATATATCAAAAGATATTCAGCAAGTTAACGGATGTTATTACAGAGTTATTGTTGTTTATTCCCTTGAAAGAATCGTTGGTTCATCAAAATATCTTTTTGTAAATGTCGATGATAAAGAGAATATGAAATGTGCAGAGGTTTATCAGTTCTATTTGATAAACAGTTCTGAAAATATTTCTAATGGAACTTCCGCAACGGCTACTCCACGAAAAGAATTGGGAGAAGTAGTTAATGCCGGAAAAGATACAGGATTTGCAAATAAAGATGCTCTTGTAAGTAAAGATCCTCATTATGGTTGGACAATAGGAACATTTTTTGTAAATGGGTATACTAGAGAAACCAAGGACGATGTATCGGGAAAGCCTATTTTCTTAAAAAATGTTGGTGATAAAGTTACCCTGTGGTTCAATTTGAAACAGGATATAAATAAGCTTAATGGGAATAGTAATCTGAAAATAAGTGATGATAAGAATGGTTATGATCAGTATTTCCAAATGGATAAGACAAATATGCGTCATGGCACACTTATTATCAGATACACTGACTATGAGGGAGTTAAACATGATCCGATAATCTATACAGATTATCTTGCGGCTAATGCAAGAACTGGAGCAAATACAAAAGTTGAATTATTTGAAGAAGGTGATTACGAGGTAGCTCTTGACTATGAAATAGTAGATACATCAGGATTTAACTCATATACAAATTATAGAATATTCTTCACCTTCTCGATCAGAAACGGTAATTGTATGGTTTATCCATTTGACATCAATAGCGGTGCAGAATTGTCTGATAGTGCAATGACTGAGAATGGCTTTAAGCTTGATATGGCTAAATCAAGGTATCTTACAATTGACGTTTCGAGAATTGTTTTAGTGGATGGACCCAATGGTAAATCAGAAGATGTTAGGTTTAACCGGCCCGCCAAAGATGGAGACCAGTATAAGGATGAGGGGATTTATAAGCTTATTGTACATAATCTCTTTACAGGGGAAGAAACTACAAAAACAATATATGTCGGTTCGAATCCATTTTTGAGAGCAATGTCAATTACGCGACTTTCGGTTGAAGACTTAGAAAGCAAATTAGCTGAGGGATATACGATTGGCAATGATGGGAAACTGATTGATCCGCCAGTAGAAAAAAATGTTCAGGAGACGGAATCAATTGTTGACGAGGAAGAAAACGAGAACAATGAGAGCATAATGGAAGTATCGTTGAATGCTACCGAAAAGGTTAATGATGAGAAAGACGAGATAGCTGCGAATGCTGTAGTTGCAGAAGAGAATGAAGGTGATGACCCTGACAATGGGCAAATGGGAGAGAATAATTCGTTTGGCTTTTCTATTTTGATAGTATTAGCTGTGATTTTATTTCTTGTATGTATTTTATTCGTTATCTGCAAAAAGGTAAAGAATCAAAGTTTTTCAAAGAAAAATGTTAAGTCTGCCTTAAAGGACGATGAAAGTATAGAAAGGGAAGGTGCAGAATGAAAAAACTGATTGCTATACTACTATCAGGTGTACTTCTTTTGACTGGGTGTGCTAACAACGTACAAATTGAACCAACCACAAGCAACACATCTTCAGCGCAGAAAGCAGATACAGAAAGTACAGCAAATGACTTAACGGAAGAAAAAGATGGACTCATTCATGTGATTGTTGAGGATGATGAGAGTGCGGATGATTCGGAATATGTATATGAACCTGAGTTCTCATCCTTAAATGATTCGCAATTACAAGCATATGTTGAAGATGCACTGTATTCAGAATTGGTTTCCACATTGGATAGTGATAAATACTACGTTGAAAATGTAAGTGCAGTTTATGTTTCACAGGAATACATTGATGAACTTACTTATAATTCAAAGTCAAATGTTTACTTTGGATATACTCTTGAGGAAATTGATGCTCAATTTCAGGGGACAAGGTATGTATTCACTTTGGGCGAAGATGGAGATACTATAGTACAGCCGTTCGAGGAATATGATAATACTTACGAGCAGATTATAAAAAACGTTGCAATAGGAACAGGCGTGATTTTGGTATGTGTCACAGTATCTGTTATAACAACAGGTGCTGGAGCTCCGGCCGTCAGCCTTATATTTGCTACTGCTGCTAAAACCGGAACGATAATGGCACTTTCATCAGCAACACTTGGAGGTGTATCTGCCGGAATAGTTACAGGCATCGAAACCGGAGATATGAGTCAAGCATTAAAGGCTGCAGAACTTGCGGCAAGCGACGGATACAAATGGGGTGCTATAACTGGTGCTATTACAGGAGGTGCTGGTGAGAGTATAAAATATGCTAATGCTATGAAAGCACTTAGAGGTGCACCATTGAATATTACCACTCAAGAGGCGGCGGCAATACAGATGCAAACAGGGTACCCTGCCGAAGTAATCAGTCAGTTTCATTCTATGGAAGAATTCAAGGTGTTCCAGAAAGCTGGATTGGAAGCACAAATGATAAATGGAGAATTGGCTTTGGTTCGAAAGGACATAGACTTATACAATATTGTTGACGAGATGGGGCGGAATAATTTGGCAAGAATGCAGAATGGATTATCTCCAATCGGAATCGACGATGCTGGAAATGTGTTCAAATATGAATTGCATCATATCGGACAAGAATCGGATGCTACATTAGCGATTCTCACGACAAAGGAGCATGACAGTTCAGTGTTGCATGGATTCAAAGATGTTTCGGAAATAGATAGAAAATCATTTGATGTTGTTAGAAAACACTTCTGGAAAACGATGGCTGAATATCTTACGGAAGGAGCAAAATAAGTATGGGAGATATTATTGAAGTATTAAGCAAGTTAGAAGACTTTGCCTTTGTGAAAGGTGTTTCTGAAAATGATATAGCCAAAGCAGAAGAAAACTTAGGAGTTCAGTTTGCACCTGACTATAAACAGTACTTAGCTGAATATGGATTGGCAAGTGCTGACGGACATGAACTTACAGGAATTGTAAAATCTCCAAGATTAAATGTAGTTGATGTAACCATTAAACTAAGAAAGAAATTTAAGAATGTTCCAGTTGATGCTTATGTTTTAGAGGAAGTTGGTATTGATAAATTAGTAATTTTTCAAATCTCGGATGGAAGCATTTATAAGGCCACACCGGAGTCTCAATTTATAAAGGTGGCAGACTCATTATCGGAATACTTGGAAAAATAATTATATGTGAAAGTTTAAAGTGGGAATCAAACTAATTGAGGGTCAGTTGTGAGAACTGGCTCTTTTAGAATATTTGTATACTACATGCAAGGAAAAGGAAAAAAGGTGAGCATTCGAGATTTTTTTTACAGAAAGGCGGCAGGTCGCAAAAAAGCAAACCGGATACAAAATGAAAACCAGATACAAGAAGAGCGGATAGGGGAAGAGTTCTATGAATACTGCCCGAACTGTGAGGCAAATCTGACCTTACAAAAAGGTTATAGCAGGCAATATCCGTACTGGAAATGCAGAGGATGTGGAAAAATGCTTATAAATCCCGATGTAAAGATGGAGTCACCGGTTATCTGGATCTGTGATAAATGTGGAGCGGTATTAAATCAGCAGGAGGGCTTCGCAGAAGCATTGGGAGAATGGGAATGCAGAGAATGCGGCTTTAGAGGAAAACTGGATAAAAGCGAAATTTATATTTCAGATGAGGAATATGAGGCTGATTGCCGGAATCCCTATAAGGGTATGTCTCAAGAAGCATTAATGGCGCTCATGGTTTATAAAGAGAAAGAAAGCATAAATGGCAGAGCGGATATTATGCTGGTGGAAGACAGGGATACCGGGGAAAAATATGTAGAAAAAATACTGAAAACCTATGATATTACTGTTTATGATTTTCTGAAAAGGCATCCTATAAAACATATGCCAAGATTATATGGTGTTTACGAAGGAGCAAATTGTCTTGTGGTTATAGAAGAGTACATTGCAGGACAAACACTTTCGGAGCGGATAGGGGAAGGTTGGAGAGAAAAAGAACGGATGGAGGAAGCGCAGGTCAAGGAAAGCCGGAGAGAAAAAGAACGGATGGAGGAAGCAGAAGCGGTCAGACTGATTAAGAGTCTTTGCCTTATTTTACAGGAATTGCATAGCTTCAATCCACCAATCATTCACAGAGATGTGAAACCCTCCAACATCATTCTTTCAGAGGAAAACGAGGTCTTTCTGCTGGATGTAAATGCAGCAAAATGGTATAATCCGGAGAAAAAAGAAGATACCAGACTTTTGGGCACCATGTATTATGCAGCACCGGAGCAATTAGGATATGGCTTTGCGGCATCATCCGTCAAAACGGATATTTACGCAGTCGGTATATTGTTAAATGTGATGCTTACGGGAAAATTTCCCAAAGAGGAAAAGGCATCCGGCAGTATATGGAACATTATTGAAAAGTGCATCTGCTATGAGACGGAAAAAAGATTTACGGATACAGAATTGATAGAGGCACTTGATACATTCCTAAAAGAGGAAGATGGGCTTATAAACGGAAGGTAAGAGGCATGCAGGAAAAAGCAACAGACGAACTGGACAAAATACTCGCAAATGTCAGACCGGAACAGATCAATACTTATTACAAAAACAATCGGCAGTATATGGAAGAGGGAAAAAAAGCATTCTACTATTACATGAAAGATGTGCTGGAATCCAAGAATATACTTCTCAAGGTTGTATATTCCTTTGCAGGGGTGACAGAATCCTATGGAAGTAAGATACTGACAATGGAAAAGCACACGAAGAACAGGGATCTGATCATCCGTTTCTGTATAGCAGGTCATTTTCTGCTTGGTGAAACAAACCGGGCATTGAAATTATATGGTATGTCCCCGTTATATGCCAAAGATAAAAGAGATGCCTGTCTGATTATTGCCATAAATAATAGAAAATATGATTTGTTTGAAATAGACAATCTACTGGAAGAACACGGATTGCCGCAACTTTCTGCGGAAGAATGAGTAAATTTAAATAGAAACGAAATGAGAAGATACCCTCACCAAAATGGTGGGGATATCTTTTTTTATGAAATGATATAGTTTACTTGTACAAGCAAACAGGATTACACGGCGTAATCAAAAAGTAATTTGAAATATGGACAATAGATTTATATCATAGAGAAGAGGGTGGACAAAGGAGAAAAGCATGGGTGACAAAGGTAATCTGGGAGAATTTATAGCAACAAGGCGAAAGCATATGTTTCTTACACAGGAGGAACTGGCGGAAAAAATGCTTGTATCAAAGTCAGCGATAGCAAAGTGGGAAACAAATGGGGGAATTCCGGATAGGGATAACTTGTATAAACTGGCTGAAGTCATGGAAGTTTCCGTAGATGATCTGCATCGGATTATTGTAAACAGCAGGTACCAGTCAGAAAAGAAGGATGTGAATATTACTTCAGAAGTAATTGCAATTCTGGAATCTTACGGTTACTACATAAAAAGGCCGGGAGATATAGTCAAGGAGGAAGAAAAATGGCAGTCAATACAGAAACATTAACATGTCCACAGTGTGGGGCAAATCTGGTTGTACAAAATGGGAAAGACTATACATTTTGTATATATTGCGGTACAAAAGTGATGTTACGCAATGACAACGTACATATATACCGCAATTATGATGAAGCAAAGATACGGCAGGCAGACACAGAAAGGATAGTGAAGCTGCGGGAAATGGAAATTGCGGAAAAAGAAAAGGAGAGAAAACGAATCGGAAAAATAATTGGCTACAGCATCGCCATTGTTCTTATTATCATAGGAATCATAATCGTCTGCTTCGAAAACGAAACAGGAGCTATCTTCATAAGTGTGGGTATTTTCCTTGGAGTGGCGAACTTGTTCAAGGACGACAGTTCGGAAGAAAATAAGAAAAAACCAGTAGGACCGGATGAGGTAGCACTGACGGTACCTATGATGTATTACGAAGATCGAAGTTATCAGAGTATGGTCATGCTTTACAGAGGGGCTGGGTTCACCAATGTTTCCGCTGTACCCTTAAAAGACCTGGGAAAGTTTGGACAGAGAAAAAACGGATGGGTAGAGCAGATTACCATTAACGGAAGTGATGAATTTGAGGTTGGTGATATAATCAAAAAAGATGCCTGTATATTGATTACCTATCATAGCAATTAAGGTGTAAGGAATGCTATGAGATAGGAAACATTACCGTGATATTAAAAGAAACTACAGGGGTGTCCCTTCTTACGCAGAACGTAGGAAGGGATTTTTTTATTATAACTTGCTTTCTTTAACAGAAAGTTTTATAATGATAAAAGTTCAAAAATGAACTATTCAAATATGAAACGATAAATACATACCACCTCAATGAACAAAGGAGGAAAGCACCATGAACATAGGACTGGAGATTATCCGCAAGTTCGGGCAGGCATACAGGATAGCCTGCAAGCCGGTCTGCAAAGAGTTTGGGCTTCCGCAGACGGCATTTGATATTCTGATGTTTTTGGGAAACAACCCGGAATACAAGACGGCATCCGACATTGTGGAAATCCGGCATATCAAGGCAAATCTGGTATCCATGTATGTAGACAGACTGGTGAAGGAAGGTTTTCTTGCCCGAAAAGAAGATCCAAATGACCGAAGGAGAACCTTGCTTTTATTCACCGGGAAAGCACAGCCGGTGATAGAAAAAGGAAAGATGATACAGGAGGAATTCCTGCAGTCACTTTTTGAAAACACAGAAAAAGAAAGCAAAGAGAACTTTTTAAAAACCTTGAATGTAATCAGCCGGAATATGGACAGGATGATCAGGGCGGAAGAATGATTTACAGGCGGATCAATGATTCCGCGAGGAAAGGACGGATGGAGTATGAAATTACTGATAACAATTTTGGTAACATTTTTTGCGGGAATGGGTGCCGGTCTGGGAACCGGCTTTGCGGGTATGAGCGCAGCAGCCGTCATCAGCCCCATGCTGATTACTTTTTTGCATGTGGACCCGTATATGGCAGTGGGAATTGCCCTGTCATCGGATGTACTGGCAAGCGCCGTTTCGGCATATACTTACGGAAAAAACAAGAATCTGGATATTAAAAACGGACTTATCATGATGGGAAGTGTCCTGACATTTACCGTTGTGGGAAGCTATCTGGCAAGTCTTGTACCTTCGACAACCATGGGTAATTTTTCCGTGTTCATGACCTTTTTACTGGGAATTAAATTTATCGTGAAGCCGGTTATGACGACAAAGGAAAGCATGCAGGGAGTATCTGCAAAAAAGAGAGCCATCCAGTCCCTTATCTGCGGTATAATGATTGGACTCATCTGCGGTTTTGTCGGTGCAGGCGGTGGCATGATGATGCTGCTTATCCTGACCAGTGTTTTAGGCTATGAACTGAAAACGGCGGTAGGAACCAGCGTATTTATCATGACATTTACAGCACTTACCGGTGCAGTCTCCCATTTTGCCATCGGCGGACAGCCCGACTGGCTGGTGTTTGGGCTTTGCGTGGTATTTACCCTGCTTTGGGCAAGAATAGCTGCATTGTTTGCCAATAAGGCAACGCCTAAGACATTGAACCGTGCTACCGGTATTATCCTTGTCATTCTGGGAATTGTGGTGCTTTCGTTCTCCCTGTTTGTACGATAAGGACTGGGAAACTTAGCTGATAGAAAACAGAAAATCTGACACAGCAAATATATCAGAAACCATCCGTTTTAAAACCATAAAACGGGTGGTTTTTTCCTTGAATGTTAATCGGCGCTTCGGTATAATGAAAGACAGATTGAAGTTACATAAGAACAGAAAGGCAGATATGATGTATACAAGACAGAAGGGCAGACCGGCGGATGTGACCGGCAGACTGGAGAAAGAAATCCGAGTGTATGATTTACTGGACAGTTTAGGCGTGGAGTATGAAAGAATCGACCATGAGGCGGCATTTACCATGGAGGCCTGTGAAAAAATAGATGAGGCGCTGGAGGCGGTTGTCTGCAAAAATTTATTTCTTTGCAACCGGCAGAAAACTATGTTTTACCTGCTGATGATGCCGGGAGATAAGCCTTTCAAGACAAAGGAGCTGTCAGCGCAGATCGGAAGCGCACGGTTATCCTTTGCGGAAGAAGCGTTTATGGAAGAACTTTTAGACATTACGCCGGGTTCCGTGAGTATTATGGGACTTATGAATGACAAAGAAAACAAAGTCAGACTGCTGGTGGATGAGGATGTGTTAAAGGGAGAATATTTAGGCTGTCATCCCTGCATCAACACTTCCAGCCTGCGGCTTAAAACAAAGGATGCCTTCGGACCGGTGCTGAAAGCCATGCATCATGACATGACGGTGGTGACCTTAAAGGGTGAAGAAGCATAAAATCAGAAAAAAAGAAAGGGGCGGCGTATGTACAGAGACCATACAAAGGTAATAAAAATAGGAGACAGGGTAATCGGAGGGGGCAATCCTGTTTTGATACAGTCCATGACAAACACCCCCACGGAGGATGTGGAGAAAACGGTCACCCAGATTAAACGTCTGGAAAAAGCAGGCTGTGAGATTATCCGCTGTACGGTACCGACCATGGAAGCAGCGAAAGCGGTAGCGGAAATTAAAAAGCAGATAACCATTCCGCTGGTGGCGGATATTCATTTTGATTACAGGATGGCAATCGCCGCCATGGAAAACGGAGCGGATAAAATCCGTATCAACCCTGGAAATATCGGTAGCAGGGAAAAGGTACTCAGTGTGGTAAAAGAGGCAAAGGACAGAAATGTTCCCATCCGTATCGGGGTAAACAGCGGCTCTCTGGAAAAAGAATTAGTGGAGAAATACCACGGTGTGACGGCGGAAGGAATTGTGGAAAGCGCCCTTTCCAAAGTGCAGCTCATTGAGGACATGGGATATGACAATCTGGTGGTCAGCATTAAATCTTCGGATGTAATGATGTGCATCAAGGCACATGAAATTCTGGCAAAAAAAACAAACTATCCCCTGCATGTGGGCATTACGGAGTCCGGTACGGTATGGTCCGGCAATATCAAGTCCGGTATCGGGCTTGGCATTATTTTATATGAAGGAATTGGTGACACCATCCGTGTATCCTTAAGTGGTGACCCGGTGGAAGAAGTGAAAACCGCAAAACTGCTGCTCAGAACCCTGGGACTGCGTAAAGGCGGCATTGAAGTGGTTTCCTGTCCGACCTGCGGCAGAACCAAGATTGACTTAATCGGTCTGGCAAACAAGGTGGAAGAAATGGTAGCCGATTATCCGCTGGATATCAAGGTGGCGGTTATGGGCTGTGTGGTAAACGGTCCCGGGGAAGCAAAAGAGGCGGATTTGGGAATTGCAGGCGGAATCGGAGAAGGGCTTCTTATAAAAAAAGGCGAAGTGGTGAAGAAAATCCCCGAGGCAGAGTTTATTTCCACACTGAAACAGGAACTTGACCATTGGAACGAATAACCGGCAGAAGAAGTGAACATGACGGAAGAAGTGGAACATGACGGAAACAGTGGAACATGACGGAATCAGCGGAACATGACAGAAGCAGGAAACAAAAACTGGCAGCCATAACAGAATTAAAATGCGGGATGCGCATGCACAAGGAACAGGGACGATAAGAATGAGTAAAGCGTTTTTGGAAGTTTTTGCGGGACTGAAGCTGCCCACGCAGGTAGGCAGACAGTTTGAGGATGTGGAAGTGCTGAAAATCACCAGCACATCCAAAAAGGATTTTTTACGGATTTATATTTCCAGTGAACATCTGATTTCCAAGGAAATTGTATATAAAGCAGAAAATGAAATAAAGAACCAGCTGTTTAAGAACAACGACCTGACGGTAAAGATATACGAAAGGTTTCAGCTTTCCAGCCAGTATACGCCGCAAAATCTGATGGATGCGTACTGGGAGAGCATTCTTTTGGAATTCCGGCAGTATGACCATATTATGTATGTTGCGTTGCGGGGGGCGGAGGTTACCTATCCGGACAGTGCGAAGATTTTGCTTACCGTAGAGGAAAGCGTGCTCACCAAAAGCAAGGAAGAGGAAATGCTCCGCATCCTGAACAAGGTGTTCCAGGAGCGCTGCGGCGTGGATGTGGTGATTAAATTTGACTATAGAGAGCCGGTGGAAAGCAGGTTCGCCGAAGAAGAGGAAAAGAAGCTTTCCATGGAAGTAGCGGAAATTGCGGCGAGACTGCGTGCCTTAAACGGCAGGGACGATGACGGAAGCGGTCAGCAGAGTGCCGTACAGACTGCCACAGCGGATGAAAAAAAAGCAAATGACTCAAATGGTCAAAATGGTGCAAAAGCGGGCAGGATGCAGGCAGGTCAGGCAGCCGGAAAAACAGGAAGCACTGCTCCCCAAGCAGGCGACGGCAGAGGAAGCGTTTCGGCGGGAGCCGGAAACCGGAATGCCGGCGGAAAAGGCTTTCCCCAGAAGGGCGGCTTCAAAGGCAAGGGCGACCGCTTCTACGGCGGCGATGGTAAAAAAGGAATCAGGCGCTCCGACAATCCGGATGTGGTGTACGGCAGGGACTTTGACAAAGAAGTTACGAAAATAGTGGATATTATCGGAGAAATCGGAGAAGTAACCATCCGCGGAAGAGTGACGTCACTGGAAGTCCGGGAGCTTAAGAACAACGAAAAATCCATTCTGATTTTTGCGGTGACAGACTTTACGGATACCATTTCCGCCAAGGTGTTCTGTCCCAATGAGTTTGCAAAAGAACTGGCGGGTGAACTTGCGGTGGGTAAATTTATCAAGGTGGACGGCATTGCCATGCTGGACAAGTTTGACCATGAATTATCCATCGGCTCCATTACGGGGATTAAAAAGATTCCTGATTTTACCACGACACGTTCCGATCACAGTGTGAAAAAGAGAGTGGAGCTGCACTGCCATACCAAGATGAGCGACATGGATGGTGTTTCCGAAGCCAAGGATATTGTAAAACGTGCTTACAAATGGGGACATCCCGCCATTGCCATTACCGACCACGGCGTGGTGCAGGGCTTCACGGATGCCAACCATGTGTGGGACGATTTATATAAGGCAGAGAAAAACGCACGAAAGGAAAAGGGAGAACCGGCGCCGGACAAGCAGGATTTCTTCAAGGTAATTTACGGTGTGGAAGCCTACATCGTGGACGACTTAAAGGAAATTACCAACAACGACAAGGGACAGGAGATTGCCGGCACGACCTTTGTGGTATTTGATATCGAAACCACGGGCTTTTCTCCCGTACATAATAAAATCATTGAAATCGGCGCCGTAAAAGTAAAGGACGGCAGGATTACAGACCGTTTTTCCACATTCATTAACCCGAAGGTTCCCATTCCTTTCGCCATTGAAAAGCTGACCGGCATAAATGACAGCATGGTGGCGGATGCACCGGAAATCGAAACGGTGCTGCCGCAGTTTCTAAGCTTCTGCGAGGATGCCGTGCTGGTAGCGCACAATGCTTCCTTCGATACGGGATTTATCCGGGAAAATGCCAAGAGACTTTTCCTGCCGGCGGATTTTACCTATCTGGATACCATGATCATGTCCAGAGTTCTTCTGCCGGAGCAGAACAAACATACCCTGGATGCTTTGTGCAAGGTGTTCAATGTTTCCTTGGAAAACCACCACAGGGCGGTGGACGATGCGGAAGCAACGGCACATATTTTCCTGCATTTTATGAAGATGATGGAAGAGCAGGGCTTAAAGACGCTGGCGGAAATGAATACCTTTGCCAGGCCGTCCGATGAAAACATTGCCCGGCTGCATTCCTACCACTGCATTATTTTAGCGAAAAACGATTTGGGACGTATCAACATGTACCGGCTGATATCCATGTCCCACTTAAAATATTTCAGCCGCCAGCCCAAGATACCGAAGAGCGCCATCAACAAGTACAGGGACGGTCTTATCATCGGCAGCGCCTGCGAAGCGGGAGAACTGTACCGGGCGCTTCTGGAGGACAGGGGCGAAGAAGAAATAGCCGGTATTGTGGATTTTTACGACTATCTGGAAATCCAGCCCTGCGGCAACAATGCCTTTATGATTGACTCTCCCAAGCATCCGGATATCAATTCCGTTGAGGATATTCAGGACATCAACCGAAGGATTGTAAGACTGGGCGAGCAGTTCAACAAGCCGGTCGTGGCAACCTGCGATGTGCATTTCTTAGACCCGGAGGACGAAGTGTACCGCCGTATTATTATGGCGGGCAAGGGCTTTGACGATGCGGACAACCAGGCGCCGCTGTACCTGCGCACCACGGAGGAAATGTTAGAGGAGTTCCAGTATCTCGGCAGCGAAAAGGCGGAGGAGATTGTCATTACCAACACCAATATGATTGCGGATATGATAGAGACCATTGCGCCGGTGCGCCCGGATAAATGTCCTCCCGTCATTCCCGATTCCGACAAGACGCTGACCGCCATCTGCTACAACAGGGCTCACGAAATTTACGGGGATACTCTGCCCAAAATCGTAGAAGACCGTCTGGAAAAGGAACTGCATTCCATTATTACGAACGGATTTGCGGTAATGTATATCATTGCCCAGAAGTTAGTGTGGAAGTCCGTGGAGGACGGCTACTTAGTAGGCTCCCGTGGTTCCGTAGGTTCCTCCCTGGTGGCGTTCATGGCAGGTATTACGGAGGTTAACTCCCTGAGCGCCCATTACCGCTGTCCCAAGTGCCGCTATTACGATTTCGATTCTCCGGAGGTAAAGGCGTTTGCCGGCAATGCCGGATGCGACATGCCGGATAAAGTGTGCCCGGTCTGCGGAGAGCCGTTAATCAAGGACGGTTTTGACATTCCGTTTGAAACCTTCCTGGGATTTAAGGGTGATAAGGAGCCGGATATCGACCTAAACTTCTCCGGTGAATACCAGAGCAAGGCGCACAAATATACAGAAGTTATTTTCGGCGCCGGACAGACCTTCCGCGCCGGTACCATTGCGACCCTTGCGGATAAAACCGCATTCGGATATGTAAAGAATTACTATGAGGAGAGAGGCATCCACAAGAGAACCTGTGAAATCAACCGGATTACCCAGGGGTGTACCGGCGTCCGGAGAAGTACCGGACAGCATCCCGGCGGTATCATTGTGCTTCCCATGGGACAGGACATCAACTCCTTTACCCCGGTGCAGCATCCGGCAAACGATATGACAACGGATACGGTAACGACCCATTTCGATTACCATTCCATTGACCACAACCTGTTAAAGCTTGACATACTCGGACACGATGATCCTACCATGATTCGTATGCTGCAGGATTTAACGGGCATCGACCCCACGAAAATCCCTCTGGACGACAAGGCGGTTATGTCCCTGTTCCAGAATACGGAAGCGCTTGGCATCACACCGTCCCAGATAAGCGGTACGCCGGTGGGCTCCTTAGGTATCCCGGAATTCGGTACGGATTTCGTTATCCAGATGCTTCTTGACACAAAGCCCAAACAGTTTTCCGACTTAATCCGTATTTCCGGTCTGGGTCACGGAACGGACGTATGGCTGGGCAATGCGCAGACCCTTATTTTAGAGGGAAAAGCCACCATTTCCACGGCTATCTGCTGTCGAGACGATATTATGATCTACCTGATCAACCAGGGCGTGGAAAGCTCCCTATCCTTTACCATCATGGAGAGCGTGCGTAAGGGAAAAGGCCTAAAGCCGGAGTGGGAAGCAGCCATGAAGGAAAAGAATGTTCCCGACTGGTACATCTGGTCCTGCAAAAAGATTAAATACATGTTCCCGAAGGCACACGCGGCGGCGTACGTTATGATGGCATGGCGAATTGCCTACTGTAAAATCAACTATCCGCTGGCGTATTATGCGGCCTATTTCAGTATCCGCGCCAAGGCGTTTTCTTATGAGCTGATGTGCCAGGGGCAGCAGCACTTAGAGGCGATTATGAAGGATTACAAATCCCGTATGGACAGCCTTTCCAATAAGGAAAAGGATGCCTACGGCGATATGAAAATCGTACAGGAAATGTATGCCAGAGGATTTGAATTTACGCCCATTGATATTTTCAGCGCCCAGTCAAGACTGTTCCAGATTGTGGACGGCAAGCTGATGCCTTCCTTAAACAGCATCGACGGTCTGGGGGAAAAAGCGGCGGATGCCATTGTGGAAGCTGCCAAGGACGGCCCGTTCTTAAGTAAGGACGATTTCAAGCAGAGAACCAAGGTGAGCGGCACCATTATCGAACTGATGGACAGTCTGCACCTGCTCGGCAGGCTGCCGGAGTCCAACCAGATAAGCCTGTTCGACTTTGTGTAAAAAAATTTTATCATACTCTGTGTTGACAAACGGAAATCTTGTGGCTATAATGTGACTAATTCCTAACAAAACAGTAAATGCGATGAAGAGAAGAGTACCATCATTAAGACCTACAGAGAGTTGCCGGAGGCTGAGAGGCGCAGGAGAGATGAATGGGAAGTACATCTCGGAGCAGCAGACCGAAATGCCCTGCAAAGTAGACTCTGCCGGCCGGCACCGATAGCAGCCATGGTTGTAATAAGATGATAATCTTACGCATACCAAGAAAGCCGTAAATCGTGAGGTTTACGGGAACGAAGGTGGTACCACGGGCTTATACCTGTCCTTTCTTTACAGAGAGGACAGGTTTTTTTGTTATGGTAACAAGGCGGGCAGGTACTGTCTGCACAATAGAAAAAAGGAGAGCAAAAATGAAAATCTATGAAGAATTACAGGCAAGAGGCCTGCTGGCACAGGTAACAAATGAAGAAGAAATCCGTGAAATGATCAATAACGGCAAGGCCACCTTTTACATTGGTTTTGACTGTACGGCAGACAGTCTGACAGCCGGACATTTTATGGCACTTACTCTTATGAAAAGACTGCAGATGGCAGGAAACAAGCCCATAGCCTTAATCGGCGGCGGTACTACCATGATCGGTGACCCCTCCGGTCGGACCGATATGAGAAAAATGCTTACCAGAGAGGACATTGAACACAATGCGGCATGTTTTAAGCGTCAGATGGAGAGATTTATTGATTTCTCCGAAGGTAAGGCGCTTATGGTAAACAATGCCGACTGGCTGCTTAATTTAAACTATGTTGACCTGCTCCGTGAGGTAGGTCCCTGCTTTTCCGTAAACAATATGCTACGTGCCGAATGCTATAAGCAGCGTATGGAGAAAGGCTTAAGCTTCCTTGAATTTAACTACATGATTATGCAGAGTTATGACTTCTACTACATGTTCCAGAAATACAATTGTAATATGGAATTCGGTGGAGACGACCAGTGGAGCAATATGTTAGGCGGTACCGAACTGATTCGAAAGAAACTGGGCAAAGATGCACATGCCATGACCATTACACTGTTAACCGACTCCCAGGGAAAGAAGATGGGAAAAACCGCAGGAAATGCCGTATGGTTAGACCCCAACAAGACCTCTCCCTTCGAGTTCTACCAGTACTGGAGAAACGTGGGCGATGCCGATGTCCTGAAATGCTTACGGATGCTGACCTTCCTTCCTTTAGAGCAGATTGACGAAATGGACAAATGGGAAGGCAGCCAGTTAAATCAGGCAAAGGAAATCCTGGCATACGAGCTGACAAACCTGGTTCACGGCGAAGAAGAAGCTAAGAAAGCACAGGAAAGCGCAAAAGCACTGTTCTCCGGAAGCATTGCCGGAGAAATGCCCGAAGCAAAGCTTACCGAGACAGATTTCCAGGACGGCTCCATTGATATCATGGGCGTACTGGTAAAGGCAGGCTTATGTGCATCCCGTTCCGAAGCAAGACGTGCCGTAGAGCAGGGTGGTGTTACCGTAGCGGACGAAAAGGTAACAGACATCAAAACCACATATGCGCCGGAGCAGTTTGACGGTGACGGACTTGTGGTAAAACGCGGCAAGAAAAACTTCAAACGTGTGAAGATGTAAGCATAATGAAAGCTCCCCTTTCATACAATTTATTAAGTATGGAAGGGGATTTTTTTATGGACCTGATGGTGAATAAAGAATATGACTTGTACAAGGACATACAGGAAAGATGCCGTGGGGAAATCTACATAGGGGTGGTAGGACCGGTGCGTACCGGCAAATCCACGTTTATTAAACGCTTCATGGATGTCTGTGTGCTTCCCTTTATGGAAGATGAGCATGAAAAGGAAAGGGCAAAGGACGAACTGCCGCAGAGTGCGGGAGGAAAAACCATTACGACCACGGAGCCGAAATTCATTCCGAAGGAAGCTGCCGCCGTGCATCTTGGCGGGGACGTGGAGGCGAAGGTAAGGCTCATTGACTGTGTGGGCTACATGGTGGAGGGCGCCACCGGTCACATGGAAGAAAATACGGAGCGTATGGTAAAAACGCCCTGGTCGGATACGGAAATTCCGTTTACGCAGGCAGCAGGCATCGGCACGGATAAGGTCATTCACGACCATTCCACCATAGGACTTGTGGTTACCACGGACGGCAGCTTCGGGGAACTCCCGAGAGCGGCGTATCTGGATGCGGAAGAAAAGACCATTCTGGCATTAAAGAAGTTGCGTAAGCCGTTTCTGGTGCTGCTTAATTCCGAGAAGCCCTATGCAGACGAAACAAAGGCGATGGCGGAAGAAATCGGAGAGAAATATAAGGTGGCGGTCCGTCCGGTCAACTGTGCCCAGTTAAAAATGGATGACATACATAGCATCATGGAACAGATACTTTATGAATTCCCGGTTTCCCGCATGGAGTTTTTTATGCCGAAGTGGGTGGAGATGTTAAGCCTCGACAATCCCATGAAGAAGGAAATGGTGGGAGCGGTAAAAAACATCATGAAGGCGGTAAATTCCGTCCGGGATATCCGCAGCATGCAGGTGGATGGCAGGGTGCCGGTGGAAAGTCGGTACATAAAACGGTTGAAAACAGAAAACATCAATCTTGCGGACGGCAGTGTGAAGCTGCAGATGGATGTGGACAACAGCTTTTATTATGAAATGCTGAGCGATTTGGTAGGGGACGAAATCAGCGGCGAATACCAGCTTATTACCAAATTAAAAGAGCTCTCCGCCATGAAAAAAGAATATGCCAAGGTGCTGCAGGCGGTACAGTCCGTACGGCAGAAGGGTTACGGTGTGGTAACACCGGAAAGGGAGGAAATCAGTCTGGCAAAGCCGGAGTTAATCCGTCACGGCAACAAGTTTGGCGTCAAAATCAAGGCGGAAAGTCCGTCCATTCACATGATACGCGCCAACATTGAAACGGAAATTGCGCCCATTGTGGGAACGGAGGAGCAGGCACAGGATTTAATACGCTATATCAACGAAGCGGACAGCCGGGAGGAAGGCATCTGGGAAACCAACATCTTCGGCAAAACCGTGGAGCAGCTTGTGGATGACGGCATCACCGGTAAAATTTCCATGATAGGCGAAGAAAGCCAGGTGAAACTGCAGGACACCATGCAGAAAATCGTCAATGACATGAACGGCGGCATGGTGTGTATTATTATATAAGTAAGGCATGAAAGAGGCGGGATTTTTCCTACGCAGACGCGCTTGCGCATCGGGAAAGCCCTCCGGTAGCATTTCTTAGCTGAAAAAGAATGAATAGGCAGGCTGGCTTCCTTCCTAAAGCAGACTTTTAGTCGCCGTCGGCATTTAGGTGTCGTTCTTTGACACCTTATGTGCCGCTACGGTGACTTTTAAGCGCAAGCGCGTCTGCGTAGGAAGGAACCAGCCTTCTTAATATGCCTGTCCGCTATTTTGCTACCTTGTTTTTCATTCCCTACACTGTTATAATGAACAAAGCCGCATAGTGACGTCAGTATGCGGCAAGAAAACGAAAAGGAACCGAACACGCATATGGAATATGTTGTTTTTGCCTTTGTGGCAGCAGGTCTTGTTGCACTGTTAGCTGCCAAAGGAATTTACGATAGCAAATCGGAAAAGGCGAGGATACTGTACAGGTTTCGGCACAAGTACGGGGAACTCCGCAAAAAAGAATACGGACTTGACCGCTATAAGGCGATAGCGGGGTATTTCAAACATCACGGAAATGAAGAACAGGTAGATGAAATCACCTTTCAGGATTTATCCATGGATGATATTTTCATGCAGATGAATTTTACCAACTGCCAGGCAGGGGAAGAGGTGCTGTATCATTTACTTCGGACGCCCGATTTTACAGAGGAGCCCCTTGACCACAAGGAAGCGGTTATCCAATATTTTGAAGAGCACAAAGAGGAACGGGTACAGTTGCAATACCGTCTGAATGAGACAGGCTATACCGGCAAGTTTTCCCTCTATGATTATCTGGACAACCTGGATATTCTGGGAAAACGATCCAACCTGCATCATTACACCCTGCTTATCAGTTACATTCCCGCCATTGCATTCTGTTTTTTCAGCCCGTCGCTGGGTATCCTGCTCATCCTTGGTCTGATGATGTACGGCATGATAAGTTATTTCAGGGAAAAAGGCGAAGTGGACGTGTATTTAAGCAGCTTTGCATTTATCTTAAAGCTCATGGAAACCTCGGAAAAAATAGAGCAGCTTGCGGCAGAGGGTATCAAAGAGGAACAGGACAGACTGCGGGAAAACAGAAAAGCGCTGGGACAGTTTAGGAGGGGCTCTTTCTGGCTGATGTCCAACGGCAGAATGTCCGGCTCCGGCAATCCTCTGGATATGATACTGGACTATCTGCGCATGAGCCTGCATTTTGACCTGATAAAATTCAATACCATGTTAGAGCAGGTAAGAAAGCATACGGAAAATGTGGACGGGCTGTTTTATACCATAGGTTATTTAGACGCCATGGTTGCCATCGGAGAATACCGGGCATCCTTACAGAACGGGTACTGCATTCCGGTGCTGCAGGAGGAAAAAGAACCGTTTCTTAACATGGAAGAAGGCTATCACCCGCTTCTTGACAATCCAGTGAAAAATTCCATAGAAGCGAAGAACGGCATTCTGCTGACCGGCTCCAATGCGTCCGGTAAATCCACCTTCTTACGGACGGTGGCAATTTCCGCCATCCTTGCCCAGACCATTCACACGGTACCGGCAAGGCAGTACCGGGCAGGGTATTTCCGCATTATGTCCGCCATGTCCTTAAGTGACGATATTTTATCTGGCGAGAGCTATTATATTGTGGAAATCCGGGCGATAAAGAGAATAATGGATACCATCCGGGAAAAAGGGCATGTGCTCTGCTTTGTGGATGAAGTGCTGCGCGGCACCAATACCGTGGAGCGAATTGCGGCAGGTACGGAAATTTTACGGAAGCTTCTGACGAACCATACCCTGTGCTTTGCAGCCACCCACGATCTGGAGCTGACGGAGCTTTTAAAAGACAGTTACGACAATTATCATTTTGAAGAAGAAGTAAAAGACGGGGATGTGCATTTTAACTACCGTCTGATGAACGGCAGGGCAACCACCCGTAATGCCATTAAGCTGCTTTCCGCCTTCGGCTATGACGAGGACATCATAAAGGGAGCCGGCAGGAGAGCGGATGAATTCCTGCAGACGGGACAGTGGAAGTAAAGGTGGAGAAAGGAAAGAAACATATGAAAGTTACGTTATATTCGGACGGTTCGGCGAGGGGCAACCCGGAAGGACCGGGAGGCTACGGCACGGTGCTGCAGTTTGTGGACGCAAAAAACACCCTGCATGAGAGAGAATACAGTGCCGGTTACAAAAAGACTACCAACAATCGCATGGAGCTGATGGGTGTGATTACCGGTCTGGAGGCGCTGACAAAGCCCTGTGAGGTAACCGTGATTTCCGACTCCAAGTATGTGACGGATGCGTTCAATGCGCACTGGGTGGACAACTGGAAGAAAAACAACTGGCGGACAAGCACCAGGCAGCCGGTTAAAAACAAAGAACTCTGGGAACGGCTGTTAAAGGCTATGGAGCCCCATTCGGTGACCTTTGAATGGGTGAAAGGGCATAACGGACACCCGGAAAACGAAAGATGCGACAGGCTCGCCACCACGGCAGCGGATGGGGAGATACTCCTTGACGATGACGGGGGTTCGTTGCTATAATAGATTTTACATGAAAAAGTGGAAGGGATGAGAATTATGGCATTTATCAATTCATTTTTAAGTTATCTTCTTGTTTTCTTTGTATTCTGCATTGTTGGCGGATTTGGCATTTTCATGGGCATTACCTTACGGAAACGGAAAAACACCAAGGAAGAAAATCAAAGTAAAGAGGCAGAAGCCGTACAATAACCATGGACACATGGCAGCAGGCTCTGAAAAAGGACTGATAAGAATCCGGTAAAACTGGGTTCTTTTTTGTCTTGCCGGGGGATAAAAATATGCCAAAGAGCGAAAACCAGAAACAGAAACTTCTGTATATTATAAAAATTTTACAGGAGTATACGGACGAAGACCATGTAATCAGTACGAAGGATCTGATTGAAAAGCTTCGGGCAAACGACATAAGCGCCGAAAGAAAAAGCATTTATGCGGACATTCAGTGTCTGCAGGATTTCGGCTTTGACATCATGCAGAAAAAAGGGAAGACGGAGAGCGGCTATTACCTTGCCAGCCGGGAGTTTGAACTGGCGGAGTTAAAGCTTTTGGTGGATGCTGTGCAGTCTTCACGCTTTGTGACGGAAAAAAAGTCAAGAGAGCTGATACATAAATTGGAGAAACAGGCAAGCACCTATCAGGCACGCCAGCTTCACAGACAGGTGAAGGTACTGGGACGTGTCAAAACGGAGAATGAAAAGATTTATTACAGCGTGGATACCATTTATACGGCAATCGACGCGGACAGACAGATTTCCTTTTCCTATCTGGAGTGGACGACTACAAAGACCCTGAAGCCCCGCAGGAACGGCAAGACCTACGTGGTGAGCCCGCTGGCGCTTATCTGGGATGATGAAAATTATTACCTGGCGGCATATGATGCGGAAGCGGACTGCATAAAGCACTACCGCGTGGACAAAATGAAGAACACGAAGGTGGAAGAGAAAAAGCGCGAGGGACAGGATTTCTTTAACATGGATCCGGCGGAGTATTCCAAAAGCACGTTCGGAATGTTTGGCGGCGATGAAGAACAGATTACCCTGCTTTTGCCGAAAAAACTCATTGGCGTCATTATGGACCGGTTCGGCAGGGAAACGGATGTGCGGGTAGTGGAAAACGATAAAATCCGTGTGCACATCAGAGCTGCCGTCAGCGGACAGTTTTTCGGCTGGCTGACCGGTTTGGGAGAAGGCGTGCAGATAGCATCCCCGACAGAAGTGAGGGAACGCTATAAACAGTGGCTGAAGAATATGCTTGCCGCGCAGGATGGCGCGGAAGAATAGAGAAAGAGCGAAAGAGAAAGAAGGACAAAAACATGCTTGCAGCAGACAGAATGAAGCAGTTTGAAAGCGGTATTTTCCAGCTTTTGAACGACAAGAAAAACGAAGTGGAAAAGGCAGGAAAAAAGGTTTACAACCTGTCCGTGGGAACCCCGGATTTTAAGCCGGCGCCCCATATTGTGGAGGCAGTGGCGGAAGCCGCAAAGAAGCCGGAAAATTATAAATACGCCCTGGCGGATATACCGGAGCTTATTAAGGCTGTGCAGGAAAGATTTGCAAAAAGATACGATGTTACTTTGGAAGCGGATGAAATCATGAGCGTTTACGGCTCCCAGGAGGGTATCAGCCACATCGGTCTGTCCCTCTTTAACGAAGGCGACCTGGTACTGGTTCCCGACCCCGGATATCCCGTATTCTCCATCGGACCTTTCTTAGCCGGTGCGGATGTGGAATGCTATGAGTTACTGCCGGAAAACCACTATCTGCCGGATCTGGATGCTCTGAGCGAAAAATACGGAAACAAAATCAAATGCATGATTGTTTCCTATCCCTTAAATCCCATATGCAAGTGCGCACCCCGTGAGTTTTACGAAAAGCTGATTACATGGGCAAAGAAGAATGATATTTTAATCATTCACGACAATGCCTATTCCGATATTATTTACGACGGCAGAAAGGGTATTTCCATTCTGTCCGTCCCCGGAGCAAAGGACTGTGCCGTGGAATTTTATTCCCTGTCCAAATCCTTCAACTACACCGGAGCCAGAATGAGCTTTTTAGTAGGCAATAAGGAAGTGGTAGCAACCTTTAAGAAGCTCCGTTCCCAGATTGACTACGGTATTTTCCTGCCGATACAGTACGGCGCCGTAGCAGCCCTGACCGGTCCGGATGACTGCGTGAAGGAACAGCGGGCGAAATACGAAGAAAGAAGAAACGCCCTCTGCGACGGTCTTACTTCCATCGGCTGGAAAGTGGAAAGAAGCGAAGGCACCATGTTTGCATGGGCAAAAATTCCCGATGCGTATACGGATGACTTTGCCTTTGTGATGGAGCTTCTGGAAAAAACAGGCGTGCTCTGCACTCCGGGCAGCAGTTTCGGCAAGCTGGGAGCCGGTCACGTAAGGTTTGCCCTCACATTACCGGTGGAAACCATAAACGAAGCCGTGGAAGCCATTGACAAGAGCGGTATCTTAAAATAAAATTCCGTACCCGTGTTTTAGAATTATTCGCACAGGGATTTGAGGATTTCCGATTGACTTTTTGCCGGGGCTTTCTTATACTTAGAATACGACACTAAATATGGTGACGGAAAATTGAAAAACACACCATATATTGTAAAACACAGGAAAGCGGGGGAATGGCGCCATGAGTATTGAAGTGGAGCAGGTGGGCGAAGACACAACCGATTACGGTGCCCAGTTTAAGACAAAAAGAGATGTGAAGGTCGTTAAAAAGGACGGCAGCAAAGAGACATTTAACGTGCAGAAGGTAGTGAATGCCGTTGGCAAGAGCGCTTACCGTGCACTGACTAAATTTACAGAAGAAGAAAAACGTCATATCTGCCAGTATGTGGTAGAAAAGGTGGACGAGCTTGAGCAGGATGAAATTCCCATCCCCATTATGCACAACATCGTGGAAAGCGCTTTGGAACAGGTAAAGCCCATTGTAGCAAAGAGCTACCGGGATTACCGCAACTACAAGCAGGACTTTGTGCGCATGCTGGACGATGTTTACAAAAAGAGCCAGTCCATCATGTATATCGGGGACAAGGAAAACGCCAACACGGACTCCGCACTGGTTTCCACCAAGCGTTCCCTGATTTTCAACCAGTTAAACAAAGAGCTTTACCAGAAGTTCTTTATGACAACGGAGGAAATTCAGGCATGCCGCGACGGCTATATTTATGTGCATGATATGTCCGCCAGAAGAGATACCATGAACTGCTGTCTGTTTGACGTGGAAAATGTGTTGTCCGGCGGTTTTGAAATGGGTAATATCTGGTACAACGAACCGAAGACCCTGGACGTGGCGTTTGATGTTATCGGCGACATTGTGCTCAGTGCGGCAAGTCAGCAGTACGGAGGATTTACCGTACCCAGCGTGGACAATATCTTAGAGCCTTACGCAGAAAAATCCTACAAAAAATATATTGAGAAATACAAGAGACTGGGAATTGACGACGATACGGCGGAGGCAGAAGCCTATGCGGACGTGGTAAGAGAATTCGAACAGGGCTTCCAGGGCTGGGAGTACAAGTTCAATACTGTTGCCAGCAGCCGAGGCGACTATCCGTTCATCACCGTTACGGCAGGTACCGGCACCGGCAGATTTGCCAAGCTGGCTACCATTTCCATGCTGAATGTCAGAAGAAGAGGACAGGGCAAAAAGGAATGCAAAAAGCCGGTTCTGTTCCCCAAGATTGTTTTTTTATACGATGAAAACCTGCATGGACCCGGCAAGCCGCTTGAGGATGTATTTGAAGCCGGTGTGGCATGCTCTGCAAAGACCATGTATCCCGACTGGCTGTCCCTGACCGGCAAAGGCTATGTGGCAAGCATTTACAAGCAGTACGGAAAAATCATTTCTCCCATGGGCTGCCGTGCGTTCCTTTCTCCCTGGTATGAAAGAGGAGGCATGCATCCGGCGGACGATAAGGATGTGCCTGTATTTGTGGGCCGTTTCAACATCGGTGCGGTTTCCCTGCACCTTCCCATGATTCTGGCAAAGTCCAGACAGGAGAGCAGGGACTTCTATGAAGTGCTGGATTATTATTTACAGTTAATCCGTCAGCTTCATATAAGAACCTATGCATATCTTGGCGAAATGAGAGCTTCCACCAACCCGCTTGCTTACTGCGAGGGCGGTTTCCTCGGCGGACACTTAAAGCTTTCCGACAAGATTAAACCGCTGTTAAAAGCCGCAACCGCAAGCTTCGGCATCACCGCCTTAAACGAGCTGCAGGAGCTTTACAACGGTAAGTCTTTAGTGGAAGACGGACAGTTTGCCCTGGAGGTTATGGAGCATATCAATGCCAAGGTCAATGAATTCAAGGAAGAGGACGGCAATCTGTATGCCATTTACGGCACACCCGCAGAAAACCTCTGCGGTCTGCAGATTAAGCAGTTCCGTAATAAATACGGTATTATCGAGGGCGTTTCCGACAGGGAATATGTCAGCAACTCTTTCCACTGCCATGTAACGGAGGACATTACTCCCATTCAGAAGCAGGATATTGAGGAAAGGTTCTGGAACTTAAGCAACGGCGGCAAAATCCAGTATGTGAAATACCCTATTGATTACAATATTGAGGCAGTGAAGACCTTAATCAGAAGAGCCATGGACATGGGCTTCTACGAAGGTGTTAATCTTTCCCTTGCTTACTGCGATGACTGCGGTCATCAGGAACTCGAAATGGATGTATGTCCCAAGTGCGGAAGCAGAAACTTAACCAAGATTGACAGAATGAATGGTTACCTGTCTTATTCCAGAGTACACGGGGACACCCGCTTAAACGAGGCAAAAATGGCAGAAATCGCAGAAAGGAAGAGCATGTGACGGTCTTATGAGATATCATAATATTACCAAGGACGATATGTTAAATGGAGACGGTCTGCGCGTTGTCCTGTGGGTAGCAGGCTGCAGTCATTGCTGCGAACAGTGTCAGAATCCCATTACCTGGGACCCGAACGGGGGACTTTTGTTTGATGAGGAAGCCAAAAAGGAAATTTTTGACCAGTTGGACAAGCCCTATATTTCCGGCATCACCTTTTCCGGAGGGGACCCTTTACATCCGGCAAACCGGCTGGATGTGAGAAATTTCATGGCGGAAATCAAGGAGAAATATCCTGACAAGACAATTTGGCTGTATACGGGCGACTCCTGGGAAAATATTCTGTATTATCCCATGATGCAGTACGTGGACGTAGTAGTGGACGGCGAATTTCATATCGGAGAGCTGGATACCAAGCTTCTCTGGAAGGGCAGTAAAAACCAGAGAGTCATAGATGTCCAGAAAACCCTGCAGCAGCCGGACCCCTTACTTCCGGTTCTGCACTGCGGAGATTACGAATAGACGACAATTAAATTGTGACTGCACAGGGCGGAAAAATACCGGAAAGACTGCAGGACACTGAAAGGCATGGATAACAGAATGCAGAGAATTGCACAGTTTTTTAAGGTTTCCAAAGAAAATTATATACAGGCGATTAGGGGAGATTTTCCCGCATACGACGAAGCGGCAGCGGAAAAAGTATATGAGGAGTTAAAGCTTCCCATGCGTGCAACCAAAGGAAGTGCGGGCTATGATTTCTATGCGCCGTTTTCTTTCACACTGGCTCCGGGGGAAACCATTAAAATTCCGACCGGCATCCGTGCAAAAATGGAAGAGGGCTGGGTACTTCAGCTTTTTCCCAGAAGCGGACTTGGATTTAAATTCCGTCTGCAGCTTAACAATACCGTAGGCATCATTGATAGCGATTATTTTGACTCTGACAACGAAGGCCACATATTCGCCAAGATTACCAATGACTCCAACGAAGGAAAGACCCTTCAGGTGGAAGCCGGAACCGGTTTCTTACAGGGAATTTTCTTACCCTTCGGCATTACGGTGGATGATGAAGCGGACGGCATCCGCAACGGCGGCTTCGGCAGCACCACAAAATAAAATCAAAAGTATAAATTTTCTCCTTTTCGGAACACTGATAGTGATTCGGGAAGGAGATTTTTTATGGAAAAAAAAGACGAAGAAATGACGGGTGCCTTACGGCAGGATATGAATTATCTGAACGACCGGCTCAAGGTGGACAAAAGCTTTGATTTGATTTACCGCACCATTGAGATTGGCGGCAGGGAAGCCTGCATGTATTTTATAGATGGATTTTGTAAGGATGAGCTGATGGAAAAAATCCTGCAGTATTTCCTCAGCATCAAGGCAGAAACTATGCCGGAGGATGCCCATAAAATGTGTAAGCTCTGCATGCCCTATGTGGAGGTGGACTTAAGCGGAAAGTGGGACAACATCTTAAATAATCTGTTGTCCGGCGTGTTTGTGCTGCTGATTGACGGCTATGATAAGGCAATACTCATAGACAGCAGAGAATATCCATCCCGGAATGTGGCGGAGCCGGATAAGGATAAGGTGCTTCGCGGCTCCAAGGATGGATTTGTGGAAACCATTGTGTTCAATACGGCACTTTTAAGAAGAAGAATCCGCAGCACGGATCTACGCGTGGAAATGTATGCTGCGGGAAAGAGCTCCCATACGGACATTGCGGTCTGCTATATGGAGAGCCGGGTGGATAAAAAGCTGCTAAACAAAATTGTGACGAGAATACAGAACATCAGGGTGGATGCCCTGACCATGAACCAGGAGAGCCTGGCAGAGTGCCTGTATGAAAAGAAGTGGTACAATCCGTTCCCGAAATTCAAATATACGGAACGCCCCGACACGGCAGCGGCGCAGGTGCTCGAAGGAAACATCATTATCCTTGTGGACAATTCCCCTTCGGCAATGATTCTGCCCACCTCCATTTTTGATGTGGTGGAGGAAGCGGACGATTATTATTTCCCGCCCATTACGGGCACGTATCTGCGGCTGACGAGATTTCTTATTTTTATTCTGACGTATATCATGACACCGACATTTCTGCTTCTCATGAACCACACGGAATGGATACCGGAAAAATTTGCGTTCATCACGCTGAAGGACACGGAGAACATTCCGCTTATCTGGCAGTTCCTTATTTTAGAGCTTGCCATTGACGGTTTAAGGCTTGCAGCAGTCAATACGCCCAGCATGCTAAGCACTCCGCTTTCCGTTATGGCGGCGCTGGTGCTGGGGGAATTTTCCGTCAACAGCGGCTGGTTCAATTCCGAGGTGATGCTGTATATGGCATTTGTTGCCATTGCCAACTATACGCAGGCAAATTACGAATTGGGATATGCACTGAAATTTATGAGAATACTGACACTGATTTTAACTGCATGGCTGGATGCGTGGGGATATGCGGCAGGTATTGCGATAACCTGTCTGGCAGTAGCCTTAAACAAAACGGTATCCGGGCAGAGTTATCTGTATCCGTTTTTACCGTTCCGGTTTAAGCTGCTTGCCAGAAGACTGTTCAGGCTGCGGCTACCGGATGCAAGAAAGTAATTTGAACTGCAGAAAGGAAAAGGGCGTGTGGATTTCCACACGCCTTCTTGTTTACCAGCTCCGTACGAATTTATTGATGTAATTGTCCAGACATTCTTCAATGACCCGGATGGCTTCTTCACGGTTGCCCTTCTCGTTTACATCGGTGGTTTTATTTTCCAATGCCTTATAAACGGTGAAGAAATGCTCCATTTCTTCAATTACATGGGAGGGCAGCTCGGAGATGTCGTGGTAGCAGTTGTAATTGGGGTCATTGAAAGGAACGGCAATAATCTTTTCATCCTTTTTGCCGCCGTCCAGCATGGAGATGACGCCGATGGGATACGCGCGTACCAGGGTAAGGGGGACCACCGGCTCCGAGCAGAGCAACAGTACGTCTAAGGGGTCACCGTCATCGCCGTAGGTACGGGGAATAAAGCCGTAGTTGGCAGGATAGTGGGTGGAGGTATAAAGAATACGGTCCAAAATAATGTAACCGGTTTCCTTGTCCAGCTCGTATTTTGTTTTGCTTCCCTTCGGGATTTCAATGACGCAGATAAAATCCGTGGGTGTTACTCTTTTTACGTTGATGTTGTGCCAGATGTTTCCATTAATTCCGTTCATAAACATACCTCCATAATTTTAATCTAAAAATCCGAAATGAGAGAGTGCGTGCAGAATGCCGTCCTCGCTGGCTTTGGCCGTTACATAGGAAACTTTGGAAAACAAAGAAGCGGGAGAGGCGTTGCCCATGGCTATGGCTGTGTGAACCGCCGTCAGCATGGGAAGGTCGTTGTTACTGTCACCGATGGCAAAGGTATTTTCCATGGAAATGCCGTGGTGGGCGACGATGCGGGCAATACCGGTAGCTTTGGAGTAGCCCTTTGGAACAAATTCCCGGAAGGTGCCGCCCCTGTCGATACAGTCAAAGTACGCATCCGAAACGGCGCGGAAAGCGGCAAGCTGGGACTCATCCTGATACCAGACTACAAATTTGTCGCAGAAAAAATCCTCTTCGGTAAGGTCCGTCCGCATGGGATAGTGGTGTACGTCCCGGAAGGATTGGAAAAGCTCCGCCGCCTCAGGGTGCCGGATGGGCCGGGAAGTATCGAAGCATACCTCGTATTTGGATTCAAAAGCAATGTCTACATCCGCCTGTCTGGCCGCACGCAGAATTTCCATGGTGAGAGTATGTGTCTGGGAGACGTAAAGCAGCTCCTTTCCGCCGCTGTACAGGTTTGTCCCACATCCGCAGACGATGCCGTCAAATCCGATTTCCTGAAAACGGGGCTCCACATTCTGAAAGCAGCGTCCGGTATTGATATACATCAGATGTCCGCGCTTTCTGGCTTTGCGAATGGCAGAAATGCAGCTTTCCGGAATGGTGCCGTCGGTTTCTTTTGTGAGTGTTCCGTCAATGTCAAAAAAGATAATTTTTTTCATATCTGTATTATAAATTTATCGGGCATAAAAGTCAAAAAATATATAAAAGGTTTTGATAAAAGCAGAAAAATTAGTGTGTTCAAAACGTACTTTTTATGATATACTTTACCTATAGTTTTTTGAACAGGTATAAAACAGAAGATTATGTGAGGTAGAAGGATGGATACAAAAATCTTATTGGAAAACGGGACAAATGAATTGGAAATCCTGGAATTTACCGTAGCGGGCAATTCCTACGGCATCAACGTGGCAAAAGTAACGGAGATTATCAATTACCAGCCGGTGACGCCCATTCCCAATGCACATCCCAGCATAGAAGGTATTTTTATGCCGCGTGACAAGATGATTACGGCGATTGATTTGAAGAACTGCCTGCAGATGGGTGTTTCTGAAGCGGGAGGATTGTTCATCGTCACCAACTTCAACAAGCTGGACATTGCGTTCCATGTGGACAACGTTGTGGGGATTCACCGCCTGTCCTGGACGGAAATCATCAAGCCGGATGCCACCATTGCATCGGACAGTTCCGCACTCGGTGTTATAAAAATTAAAGACAAGCTGATTGTTATTCTGGATTTTGAAAAGATTGTTGCAGATATTAACCCGGAAACCGGACTTCGTTCCGAGCAGCTTGCAGAACTGGGACACAGAGAGCGCTGCGATGTGCCCATTCTGATTGCAGAGGATTCCCAGTTGTTGAACAAGCTGATTGTGGATGCCTTACATAAAGCCGGTTATGTGCATCTTATCCATACGTCAAACGGACAGGAGGCATACGATGTGATTACCGATGCACTCCAGAAGGGTAAACTGAAAGAAGAAGTACAGTGCCTGATTACCGATATTGAAATGCCGCAGATGGACGGCTATCATCTGACGAAGCTGATTAAGGAAAATGACGAAACCAAGGATATCCCGGTTGTTATTTTCTCCTCCATTGTAAATGATGAAATGCGTGCCAAGGGTGAGCAGCTTGGCGTGGATGCCCAGCTTTCCAAACCGGAAATCGTGAAACTGGTAGAAGTGCTGGATGGCCTCTTATTAAAGAAATAAAAATGGCAACAGGGCCGGGAGTTATCCCGGCTCTCTTACTGTATCAGGAAATCCTCCAAAGCAGGATTCTTTCTTATGCGTGAAAAATTTACAGAGTACGGAAGGAAACAGATAGTATGAGCGCGGAAGCAAACAGCTTAATGGAAATAAAGGAAAAAATACAGGCAGCCGACATGGTTCTGGTGGGCATCGGAGAAGAATTTGAGGATGAGGCGTTTTTACAGGAAAAGGAAAATTACGCAGAAATCTGCGGAAAAATAGCCGAGGCGGGAGCCCAGTGGGTGGTTCCCTATGTGAATTACTTATTCTTAAAAGAAGATACCCGTCTTAAAAAGGCTTATGAGGGGCTGACCAGTCTGCTTCAGGGTAAAAATTATTTTATTTTGTCCTACTGCATGGACGGTCTCCTTTCCGAGCAGGAATTAAAGCCGGACCGCATGGCAGAGTTCTGCGGCAACTGGCGGCATTTTACAGGGGAGCCGGAGGAAAACGAAAAAATTGCTCTGTACCGGGAAATTGAAGCCTGCGTCAGGGGAGAGAAGAGTTTTCGGGATTTGAAAGCACCTGTCAGCTTAAAAACCTGTCAGCCATGTGAATTTAATACTCTTTATGCGGAGCATTTTGAAGAGCCGAATTATAAAGAAAACTGGGACCGCTACTTAAAATGGCTGCAGGGAACCCTGAACAAAAAGCTCTGTATTCTGGAACTGGGTGCCGGTATGCGCAACTTAAACACTATCCGCATCCGCTACGAAAAGATAGCCGAGTTAAATCTGAAATCGGATTTTATACGAATTCATGAATATTTATACCAAATTCCCGCAGGACTTGCCGAAAGAGGCACAGGAATTCATAAAAATGCGGTTTATGCTATGGAAGAGTTGGAAAAAATGTGATACACTTACCTTGTTTTTTTAACAGGTGACAAGTCTTAAGGGAGAATTCTCATGAATATGAATGAAGAATATCTGGATAATTTATTAAAAAACATGAATAATGCGTCCGCAGCACCGGAAGCCGATCTAAAACCGGCTAAGGAAGAAAATGCGGGCGGTTCTCTTACCCCGGAAGAAATTACGGCGCTGTTTGATGCTGCCGAAAAAATAGCCAATGGAGAAGAGCCGGAGTCCCTTTCCGATGAGCCGGAGGACAGCCCGGTTTCCGCACCGGAGGAGACGACACCGGAGGACAGCCCGGTTTCCGCACCGGAGGAGACGACACCGGAGGACAGCCCGGTTTCCGCACCGGAGGAGACGACACCGGAGGACAGCCCGGTTTCCGCACCGGAGGAGACGACACCGGAGGACAGCCCGGTTTCCATGCCGGAAGAAATGACACCGGAGGACAGCCCGGTTTCCGCACCGGAGGAGACGACACCGGAGGACAGCCCGGTTTCCGCACCGGAGGAGACGACACCGGAGGATAGCCCGGTTTTCATGCCGGAAACAACAGGACCGGATGGCGGCGATGCGTTCGGAGCAGGAACCGGAACATCCGACAATGCGGATAATCTGACGGATGAGGCTCCGGGAAAGCAGTCGGAGTCCGCATCGGAAATGCTCACTTTGCCGGAAGATATGGAAAAAGAATTGCAGGAGATGCAGAGGCTGACCGAGGAAAATGAAATTCCAACAGAAATTTCCTATGGAGAGAAGCCGACAGCCGGACAGGAAACGGAAGCATCCACGGGCGAGGGCGTTATGGAAATGGACCCTGCGGATATTGATGAACTGCTGCAGGACAAATCGGATAAGAAAGAGAAAAAGCCGGGATTCTTCAAACGTCTGCTGGCATTTTTTACAGAGGAGGCCACTCCCGAAGAGGAGCCGCAGAAGGACGAAAACGAAGAAGTCTTAGCGGAACTGGATAAAGAAGACAAGACGGCGGAGCAGGACAAGAAAAAGAAGAAAGAAAAGAAGAAAAAGGACAAGCCTGCCAAGGGCAAGGGAGCGAAAAAGAACGCAAAAGCCGGAAACGTAGAAGACGGCGACGAAGAGGAAGACGGAAAGCCGGAAAAAGGAAAAGGAAAAGGCAAGGGCAAGGCGAAAAAGGCTTCCAAAAAGAAGAAGGAAAAGCCGGAAGTACCCGAGCAGGAAGAGAAAGCATCCAAAGGCTATACAAAGAAAAACATCATTCTGGTATGTCTTTTCTCAGCGGCAGTTTTTGCCGTGCTGTATTTGAGCATTTCCTATGTGGCGCCCGGTTATGCCAAGAAAAATGCCGTGACGGCATTTGAAAATCAGGACTATCTGACCTGTTATGAAATTCTGTACGGACAGAATCTCACGGAAAGAGAACAACAGTTGTTTAACTTTTCCAATATGGTGCTGCGCATGCAGAAAAAGATAAGCGACTATGACAAATATGTGGAAGACGGAGAAAATCTGTACGCTCTGGACAGCCTTATGCAGGCAGTGGAGGAGTACGAGGAAACACAGGAAGAAGCGCTTGCCTGCGGTGCAGACGGGGAAATGTTAAAGCTCTACCGGGAAGTACTTACCATTCTGCTGGAAAATTACGGACTGGACGAAGAGGGCGTAAGAGGTATTGCGTTCTGCGACAACAAGGTGGAATACACCAGAATGCTGGACACGCTGATTAACGGCGGAACCGTGGATATCAAAGAAGAACCGGCAACGGATACGGAAGATTTGCCGGATTTACTGCCGGAAGAGGAAGAAACCGATGATACGGAATTCCTGCCGGAAGAGGAAGAAACCGATGATACGGAATTCCTGCCGGAGGATACAGGTAATACACTTTAGGAGGAAACTTCAGTGATTGCAATTATTGACTACGATGCAGGCAATATCAAGAGTGTGGAAAAAGCACTGCAATATCTGGGAGAGGAAGCCGTGATAACGAGGGATGCCGGAGAAATCCTCATGGCGGACAAGGTTGTCCTGCCGGGCGTGGGAGCCTTCGGCGATGCCATGGAAAAGCTGAACCGCTACGGGCTGGTGCCGGTTATTCACGAAGTGGTGGAAAAAGGAATTCCGTTCCTGGGCATCTGCTTAGGACTGCAGCTAATGTTTGAAAGCAGCGAGGAAGCGCCCGGCGTGGAAGGCCTGGGACTATTGAAAGGAAAAATCGTGCGTATTCCCGAAGGAGACGGTCTGAAGGTACCGCACATGGGCTGGAACTCATTAAGTTTTCCCAAGGAAGGCAGGCTGTTTGCCGGCATACCGGAAAATTCCTATGTGTACTTTGTGCATTCCTATTACCTGCAGGCAGAAGAGGACATTGTAACGGCTACCGCCGAGTACGGCGTGACCATTCATGCATCCGTGGAAAAAGGAAATGTGTTCGCCTGCCAGTTCCATCCGGAAAAAAGCTCCCATACGGGACTTACCATTCTGAAGAATTTTGTAGAATTAAAAGGGAGGGAAGACTGATGCATACCAAAAGAATTATTCCCTGTCTGGATGTGAAAGACGGACGCGTGGTAAAGGGCGTCAACTTTGTAAATCTAACGGATGCCGGAGACCCGGTGGAAATTGCGGCGGCATATGATAAAGCCGGAGCGGACGAGGTGGTTTTTCTTGATATTACCGCTTCCAGCGACAACCGCGCCACGGTTGCCGATATGGTGCGCAGAGTGGCGGAAAAGGTGTTCATTCCATTTACGGTCGGCGGTGGTATCCGTACTGTGGATGATTTTAAGCTGTTACTCAGGGAAGGCGCGGACAAGATTTCCGTGAATTCCGCAGCGGTTATGAATCCGCGTCTGATTGCGGATGCGGCAGATAAATTCGGCAGCCAGTGCGTGGTAGTAGCCATTGATGCCAAAAGACAGCCGGACGGTCATTTTTCTGTTTATAAAAACGGTGGCAGAGTGGACTGCGGCATCGACGCAGTGGAATGGGCGATGCAGGCGGAAAAACTGGGTGCAGGCGAAATTCTGCTTACCAGCATGGACGCAGACGGCACAAAGGCGGGGTATGATATTGCCCTTACTTCCGCCATTGCAAAGGAAGTAAAAATTCCGGTTATCGCGTCGGGCGGAGCCGGTAAAATGGAAGATTTTTACGAGGCGCTGACAGCGGGTGGTGCGGAAGCGGCGCTTGCGGCTTCCCTGTTCCATTTTAAGGAACTGGAAATCCGGGAAGTAAAGGAATATTTACGAAGCAGAGGCGTACCGGTCAGATTATAAGAGCAGAGATGCAACGAACAGATTATCGGAACAAAGAAGCACCGGTCAGAGTATAGGAGCACATAAGTTATGGGAATGATTACGGGTGACTGGCTCACGGCATTGGGGCCGGAATTTAAGAAACCTTATTATGCCAAATTATTTCGGTTTGTGAAAAAAGAATACGAAACCACACAGGTGTTTCCGCCTGCGGACGATATTTTCAATGCGTTTCATCTGACACCGCTCAATAAAGTCAAGGTGGTGATATTGGGACAGGACCCCTATCACAATGACGGGCAGGCGCACGGCTTATGTTTTTCCGTAAAGCCGGATGTGGATATTCCCCCTTCCCTGGTCAATATTTATCAGGAGCTGCATGATGACCTCGGCTGTTATATACCGGATAACGGCTGCCTTACCAAGTGGGCGGAGCAGGGCGTGCTTCTCTTAAATACGGTGCTGACTGTCCGGGCACATTCCGCTTTTTCCCATCGGAACATGGGCTGGGAAGAGTTTACGGATGCTGCCATAAGGGTGTTAAACGAAGAGGACAGACCTATTGTGTTTATTTTGTGGGGAAAACCGGCACAGATGAAAAAGTCCATGCTGAACAACCCGAAACATCTGATTTTAGAGGCGCCTCATCCGAGTCCGCTTTCTGCCTACAGAGGATTTTTCGGAAGCCGGCCTTTCAGTAAGACCAATGAATTTTTAATGAGGAACGGTCTTACCCCCATTGACTGGCAGATTGAAAATATTCATAAATAAAGTTTTATACGGAGGAGCAATACATTATGAAAAAACCATTTGTAACAAAGGAACTGATTGAAGAAGTCGTAAAGGAATACCCAACTCCCTTCCATATTTATGATGAAAAGGGTATTCGGGAAAATGCCAAAGCCTTAAAGGAAGCCTTTTCCTGGAATAAGGGCTACAAAGAATTTTTTGCGGTAAAGGCAACACCTAACCCGTTCTTAATTGACATCTTAAGAGAATACGGCTGCGGTTGCGACTGTTCTTCCATGACAGAGCTGATGCTTTCCCATGCCATGGACGTTCCGGGAGAGGACATTATGTTTTCCTCCAACGACACTCCGGCGGAAGAATTTGCGTATGCGGCAAAAATAGGCGCCACCATCAACCTGGATGACATTACCCACATTGATTTTCTGGAAAAAACCATCGGCTATCTGCCCAAGACCTTAAGCTGCCGTTATAATCCCGGCGGATATTTCTCCATTGCCAACAGCATTATGGACAACCCCGGCGATGCCAAATACGGCTTTACTACGGAGCAGATGTTTGAAGGCTATAAAATCTTAAAGGCAAAAGGCGTGGAGAACTTCGGTATTCATGCATTTCTTGCCAGCAACACCGTAACCAACGATTACTATCCGACACTTGCCAGAGAGCTGTTTGAACTGGCGGTGAAGTTAAAGGAGGAAACCGGTGCACACATCACCTTCATCAACCTTTCCGGCGGTATCGGCATCCCTTACAAGCCTGAAGATGCTCCTAATGACATCCGTGTAATCGGAGAAGGTGTCAGAAAGGTTTACGAAGAAGTGCTGGTTCCCGCAGGTATGGGAGACGTTGCCATTTACACCGAACTCGGACGTTTCATGATGGCGCCTTACGGACACCTTGTTACCAAGGCTATTCATGAGAAACACACCCACAAGGAATACATCGGTGTGGACGCCTGTGCCGTAAACCTGATGCGTCCCGCCATGTACGGCGCTTATCATCACATCACGGTTTTGGGAAAAGAAAATGCACCCTGCGACCACAAATACGATGTGGTAGGTTCTCTTTGCGAAAACAACGATAAATTTGCCATCGACAGAATGCTTCCCGAAATCGAGATAGGAGATTACCTTGCCATTCACGATACCGGCGCACACGGTTTTGCCATGGGTTACAACTACAACGGCAAGCTGAAATCCGCAGAGCTTCTCTTAAAAGAAGACGGCAGTGTGCAGCTTATCCGCAGGGCGGAAACTCCGAAGGACTATTTTGCAACCTTTGACTGCTTCCCGATTTATAAGAAGATTTTTGAATAAGAAAAAGTCACGGATGGAAACGGAAGTTTAAGAACTTACAGGATAAAGAAATGTTCGGCTTAGGTACGATTTTAAATACGCTGGCGGTGGTTGCCGGCAGTGTGGTAGGAATTGTGGCAAGAAAGGGCTTTAAGCAGCGTTTTCAGGATATTCTCATGAGCGCCTGCGGAGTTGCCATAATTTTTATCGGCGCAGCAGGTACGCTTACGGGAATGTTAAAAATTGAAAACAGCACATCCATTGCCCAGGGAGGAATGCTTTCCGTAGAGAGCATTCTTTCCACAAAGGGCAGTATGCTGCTCATCGGCTCCCTGGTGCTCGGCGGACTTTTGGGTGAATGGATTGATATTGAAAAGCGGATGGACACTCTGGGAGAAAAGTTAAAGAAGCTTTTCCATGCTGGCGGTCAAAGCCGTGCTGGACTTTGTGATTGTAGTGGTATTTGCAGCCACCTACGGCATCGGTACTGCATGCTCCGCCATTGCCATTTTTGTCTATCAAGGGCTCATCACCCTGGCGGCGCATCTGATTGGCAATTTTGTTCCCGACAGCCTGATTTCCGATTTGAGTTATGTGGGTTCCTGCCTGATTTTCTGCGTAGGCATCAATCTGACCTTCGGCAAGAAAATAAAGGTTGGCAACCTGCTGCCTGCCTTGCTGGGACCGGTTGTGTATGCCGTTTTTCAGGCGTTGTAGGGGGAGAATGGAATTTTACAAAACGCAAGGCGCAAGTTATTGGAGATGATAATTTGCGCCGCTTCTTTTTTGGAGAGGCAGGTATTCTAAGAGATAGCCGCTTGTAATGGTAGACATTTGGAGAGAGACGTTTGAAACAGCAGGTATTTGGCAAGATAGCTGATTGGAACAGTAGATATTTGGCGAGATAGCTGATTGGAACAGCAGATATTTGGCGAGATAGTCGTTTGGAACGGCGGGAGTTTGAAAAATAGGAACGGAAAAGAAGAAAACAGGTAAAAGTGCCTATCGGAAAATAAGAATTAGGCACTCGGTGTATAATTCTATACCAAAGTGCCTACGGAAAAAGAAATAGTAGGTACTTATAAGGGAAAAATAAACGAAAGTGCCAATATAGCAAACAATTAGTAGGCACAAATAGCCAAGTAATCAGGGAAAGTGCCTACAAGCGAAAAAGAGGTAGGCACAAACAACCAAGTAATAAGGGAAAGTGCCTACAAGCGAAAAAGAGGTAGGTACAAACAGCCGAATAATCAGGGAAAGTGCCTACAGGTGAAAAACAGGCAGGCACTAAACGATAAGTATACTTGTGGAGATGTAGAGAGCAGAAAATGAATATAGCATATGCAAGAAAGCTTCTTTCTTTTCCAAAAACTTCTTGTCAATAACGAAAGAATATGGTAATATAAAATTCGGCTGTGAAAGCAGTGAGCCGGTGTGGCGGAATGGCAGACGCGGCAGACTCAAAATCTGTTTGTGGCAACACAGTGCGGGTTCAAGTCCCGCCACCGGCATAAAAAGTCCAGTATTTACTGGACTTTTTTTATTAGTTTAAAAGATAAAATTCAATGAGGCAGTGCTTTTCTTAGGTATTGTGCTATAATACATTATAAATACTGCATTGAGCATAATTCGTAAAGGGGATTTTTATGGCAAGGAAAAGAGTAGGAAAATACAGTTATTCAGTAATTACAAGTCAACAAAGGGATGAGTATGAAAAGAAATTAATGAAGGCAGATATGCTGCTTAATAAGCCTAAAATTATACATTTTGGGATGAAGCTTAAATACACAGACGAAAACCATTATAAAATGTCAAAGAAAAATTATGTGGATAGCAGTCGTAAAAGTAGCTTTCATAAATATGAGATTTATACCGAAGAAAAGTATAATGAGTATTATAAAGATGCATTGTTAAATTATGATATAAATATGCGGAAATTTTGTAAAATAACTCAAGAAGAGTTTCAAAACTATTTAAGCAATTATATAACCACTCTTCAACAAAAAGGGATTGAAGTTAATAAAATATATGAATTAAAAGATATAACATGTAGTGGTGTTTATCTAATGATTTTAGGAAAATATAAGCAAATTTACATAGGTGCTTCAAAAAATATGGCGGAGCGAATAAAGCAACATTGGGTAAGAAAAAAGCCGATAGACAGATTAGTTTTTGGCAGTATTGAACATTCTAAAATTTCTATAGATTGTTATAAAGCATTGGACACAACAGAAATTTACGCTGTTAAAACTAAAAATGATACAGAAGCTTTTAAGATAGAACATACTATAATTGAATTGGCAGACGAAAAATATGTGATGAACAGAATAGAAGGAGGAAGACCCGATAATTTTGAAGGTTTAATATGTAAAATATTTTGAGGTAGTAAACCATAAATAGGCATGCTGTGGATGTAAATAAGCATACATTTGACATGAATGAAAATGCCTTACAGCACCCCATAAACTACCACACCCAGTCCCGCAGACAGTAAGAGCATCAGAATGGGAGAAATGGTTTTCTTTCGGAAGTGCTTCCATAAAACATGCAGGACAATCAGAAATACAAAGATAAAAATTCCCTTATAATCCGGAGATACCGCCTCGGAAGAAAGCCCAAGATTAAGGAGGCTGCCGATGTCATCGACGGACCGGATGGAAAACAGGGTTCCGAGCCCCATGGTAACGGCGGTGGAGAGTATCATAGCCACCACACAGGGGCGTATGCCGGAAAGAAATGCCTGCACGCCGGCATATTTCATGAAGTTTTTGAGGAGCGCCGCAATCAGCAGGATAATGAAAAAAGAAGGCATCACTACGCCGATGGTAGCAAAGAAACTGCCTAAAATGCCGCCCTGGGAGGAACCGATAAATGTCGCCATATTGACGGCAAGAGGACCGGGGGTGGACTCGGAAACGGCAATGAAATTCAAGAATTCTTCTTCGGAAAGCCAGCCGTAAGACAGGACGGTTTCCCGGATTAAGGAAATCATACCGTAGCCTCCGCCAAAGGAAACCGTGCCAATCATCAGAAAAGAGAAAAACAACTGCAGGTAAATCATAAGTCATTTCCCCCTTTCCCATCTTTATTTTTCTTAAGTGTTTGCGAAACACCACAAGCTGTGCGTATAAGATACAGCACAACGGCAAGAAATCCGCAGATCAGAATATAAAATACGGACGAAAACGAAACGGAAGTCAGGGTAAAAAAGGTCATAAGAAGAAAGACCGCAGCTAAAATCAGGCGGGAGAAAATGTCTTTTTTCAGTCCCTTTGCCATTTTTATTCCGGCGGAAAAAATCAGATACACCACGCCCACCTGAATGCCCTTGAAGGCATAGGCAACATAGCTTAGGCTTAGGAAACGGTCAAACACCAGCGATATCAGATAAATAATAACGAAAGAGGGAATGCTTACGGCAACTGTCGCAAGCAGTGCACCAAGGACACCCTCCGTTTTATAACCGATAAAGGTAGCGCTGTTGATGGCAACCGGTCCGGGAGTCGATTCGGCAATGGCAACCATGTCCATAAATTCTTCTTTGCTGATCCACTTCTTTTTTTCTACAAATTCATGTTCCAAAAGAGCGGCCATGGCATAGCCGCCGCCAAAAGTGAAAGCACCTATTTTAAGAAAAGTAAAAAATAAATTTTGTTTTTTCATAAGGTTAATATAGCATAAAACGGCGGGAAAGGAAAGTTTCTGATGCATCTTTTTTTAGAGTATGGTAAAATATATAGGGGTTATCGGCGCAAGCAGCGAAAGATTCAAAGAAGACGTACTTTTCTGTTTGCGGAAAGAAGGAAAGACAGACAGGGTATGAATTGCAAAGAATGTGAAAAACTCATTCCGGCATTTATTGCGGGGGAATTGAGCGATAAGGATTTGGAGAGCTTTCTTGCACATGTGGAAAGCTGCCCGGATTGTGAAGAAGAGCTCACCATTCAGATACTGATTGCCGAAGGTATGTCCCGTCTGGAGGACGGCAGGGCATTTGACCTGAAAGAGGAAATCAACCGCCGGATGGAAGGAGCAGAGCATAAATTACGAATGCATAAGGTATTCCGCTACATGCGTATTACCTTTGAAATTCTTGCGGCCATAGCCGTGGGGACACTGCTTGTATTTTTTGTCTTGTGACGGGCAAAAATCTGCGGTTTCGGAAGAAGGAGGTCCGCAGATTAGAAAGGCATGGGTATTATTGTGAGTGAAAAAATAGTTTTGATAGACGGACACAGTATCTTGAACAGGGCGTTTTACGGATTGCCGGATCTGACAAATGCGGAAGGTCTCCATACCAATGCGGTATACGGATTTTTAAATATTATGTTTAAGATACTGGAGGAAGAAAAGCCGGAGTATCTGGCGGTGGCGTTTGACAGAAGTGAGCCCACCTTCCGTCATGAAAGATATGCGGCATACAAGGGCACCAGAAAGCCCATGCCCACGGAGTTAAGGGAGCAGGTTCCCCTTATGAAGGAAATGCTGACGGCCATGGGCATCTGCATATTGGAGCATGCCGGCTGGGAAGCGGACGATATTTTGGGAAGCCTTGCCAGACTGTCGGAAAGACAGGGCATGCAGGTGTCCTTGATTTCCGGAGACAGGGACCTTTTACAGATTGCCACGGACAAAGTAAAAATCCGCATTCCCAAGACCAAGGGCGGCAAAACCGAAATCGAGGATTATTATGCAAAGGATGTGGAAGCGGCTTACGGTGTGACACCCACCCGGTTCATAGATCTGAAAGCCCTGATGGGCGATACGGCGGACAACATTCCCGGCGTGCCCAAGGTAGGCGAGAAAACAGCACAGGAGCTGATGAAGCAGTTCGGTTCTCTGGACGGCATCTATGAACATGTGGAAGAGGTTGGCAAGAAATCCGTAAGGGAGTCTTTGCAGGCAAATAAAGATCTGGCGGATTTAAGCAGGGAACTTGCCACCATAAAGACAGACTGCGACCTTGACTTTTCTTATGAGAACGCAAAGGCAGAGGGCTATTTTACCAAAGAAGCGTATGCTCTTATGAAAAGGCTGGGCTTTAAGAATTTCCTCGGACGCTTCGATGAAGAGGAGTCCAGGACGGAAAGCGGACTGACGGAAAAATTCAAGAAAATAACGGAAAAAGCGGAGGCGGAAAAGGTATTTGCTGAGGCAATCACTGCCGGAAAAGCCGGATTTTTCCGCTTAAGAACAGGTATTGCCCTGTGTTACAATGCGGGAAACGTTTATTTTATCGATACGGACTGTATGCCGGAGGAAGAAACAGCGGAGAGAATGCTGACTTTGTCGGAAAAGGCAGAGATTTCCGTGTGTGATATCAAGAAGCAGTATGACATTCTGGAGAAGGATGGCACGGAACGTTATTTTGACATCCTGATTGCGGCATATCTTTTAAATCCGCTGAAAAACGATTACGACACGGAGAGCATTGCCGGAGAACATCTGGGGCTCATGATACCCGGAAGGACGGAAGTGTTCGGCAAAAAAACGGAGGAAGCCGTTTATACGGAAAATCCGGCGAAGGTGACGGAGTATGCCTGCTATGGTGCCTATGTGGCATTTACGGCAAAAGAAGTGCTTGCACAGAAGCTTTCCGAAACCGGAATGCTTTCTTTGTTCCGGGAAATAGAAATGCCCCTTTCCCTGGTTCTTTACGATATGGAAAAAGAAGGCATCTTAGTAAAACCGGAGGAATTAAAGGCATACGGTGAGAGACTGTCCGGCAGAATTACCGAGCTGGAAACGAAAATTTACGAAGAAGCGGGAAAAGAATTTAACTTAAATTCTCCCAAGCAGTTAGGGGAGATTTTATTTGAAGAAATGCATCTGCCAGGCGGAAAAAAGACGAAAACCGGTTATTCCACAGCGGCGGATGTACTGGAAAAAATGGCGCCGGATTATCCGATTGTGGCGGACATTTTAGAGTACAGAGGGCTTGCCAAATTAAAATCCACCTATGCGGACGGACTGGCTTCCTGCATCAAAGAGGACGGCAGAATTCATACAAGCTTTAACCAGACCATTACGGCTACCGGACGCATCAGCTCCACGGAGCCAAATTTACAGAACATTCCCATGCGAATGGAACTGGGCAGACAGATACGAAAAGTATTTGTGCCGAAGGAAGGCTATGAATTTACGGATGCGGACTATTCCCAGATTGAACTCCGTGTACTGGCACATATGTCCCGGGACGAGAAGCTGATTGACGCTTACCGGAAAGAAGAGGACATCCACCGGATTACGGCGTCCCAGGTTTTCCATGTGCCGTTTGAGGAAGTAACGGATTTGCAGAGAAGAAACGCCAAGGCGGTAAACTTCGGTATTATTTACGGCATCAGCTCTTTTGGCTTAAGCCAGGACTTAAGCATCAGCAAAAAAGAGGCGGCTGCCTACATGGAGCAGTATTTTGAAACCTATCCGAAGATTAAGGATTTTATCGACGGACTGGTGGAGGAGGCCAAGAAAACCGGTTATGCCGTAACTATGTTTGGACGACGCAGACCCATTCCAGAGCTTTCTTCCAACAATTTTATGCAGAGAAGCTTCGGAGAGCGTATCGCCATGAATTCCCCCATTCAGGGAACGGCGGCGGATATTATTAAAATTGCCATGATTAACGTGTGGAAAAGTCTTAAAGAGGAGGGACTTTCCTCCAGACTTTTGCTGCAGGTACACGATGAACTTCTGATTGAAACGGCAAAAGACGAAGAAGAGCAGGTAAAGCGTATTCTGGAAAAAGGCATGAAAGGGGCGGCAGATCTTGCCGTGGAGCTTGCCATAGATATGCATACCGGTGAAAACTGGTACGAAGCAAAATAAGGATACCGGTGAAAAACGGTATGAAGTGAAATAAAGATACAAGGGGGTAGATTTATGCGTCTGATTGGTATTACCGGCGGTATCGGTGCGGGGAAAACGGAAGTGCTATCTTTTATCAGACAGCATTATCTTTGCAAAATCTGTCTGGCTGACGAGGTGGCACACATTATTCAGTCGCCGGGTCAGGATTGTTATGTAAAAATGGTGGCGCTGCTTGGAAAAGGTGTGTTGGATGCGGACGGCAGGATTAACAAAAACCGTATGGCGGCACAGATTTTTCTGGACAAATCCCTGCTTAAAAAGGTGAACGATATTGTGCACCCGGCAGTGAGAACGTATCTGGAGCAGGAAGTAAAGAAGGCGGCCGAGGAGGGAAAAACAGAGCTTTTCTTTATCGAGGCGGCGCTTCTGATTGAGAACGGTTATAAGGACTTTGTGGATGAGATGTGGTATGTTTATGCATCCCCGGAGGTAAGAAGGCGGAGACTGAAGGTAAACAGAGGTTACAGTGATGAAAAGATCACGGGAATTATGGGCAACCAGCTTACGGAGGAGCAGTACCGTAAGAACAGTGATTTTGTGATTGACAACAGTGACAGCTTAGGCGCAGCCTGTGAGCAGATAAAGAACAGACTGGAGGCATATACGTGGCAGGAGTAAGCAGAAAAAAAGCGACGATGACGCAAAAAGAAAAAGCACAGATGGTGTTCGGTCTGGACATCGGTACCAGAAGCATTGTGGGGACCGTGGGATACCGGGACGGCGAGAGGTTTATCGTAAAGGCGGAATGCGCAAAGGAGCATGAAACCCGTGCTATGCTGGACGGACAAATCCATGATATCCGTAAGGTCGGCAGTACCATTAAAGAAGTAAAGGAAACGCTGGAGAAGGAACTGGGGTTTCCGTTAAAGGATGTCTGCATTGCAGCCGCAGGCCGTGTGCTCCGTACCGTGACCATTCATGTGGAAACGGCATTTGAAGAGGACAGGACGGTGGAACGCGACGACATGTATGTGCTTTCCGCCAAGGGCGTGGAGCAGGCGTACGAGGAATTTTCCAAGGACAATCATACGGGACTGAAGTTTTTCTGCGTAGGATATTCCGTTATCCGCTACTACATGAACGGCTATCAGATTTTAAATCCGGAAGATCACAAAGCCGGAAACATCGGCGCGGATATGATTGTGACTTTCCTGCCCGAGGACGTTGTGGATGGACTGTATAAGGCAGTAGAGCTGGCAGGTTTGACGGCAGTTAATCTGACACTGGAGCCTATTGCCGCCATTCAGGTGGCTATTCCCGAAAAATTCCGTATGCTTAATATTGCACTGGTGGATGTAGGCGCCGGTACCTCTGATATTTCCATAACCAAGGACGGAGCTATTGCGGCGTACGGTATGATACCCATTGCCGGAGACAGCCTGACGGAAATCATTGCCAGGCACTGTCTGGTGGATTTCAATACGGCAGAGGAAATCAAGCGTCAGATTGAAGATAAGGAAGAAATCAGCTTTACTGATATCATGGGACTCCCCCAGACCATTTCCTCAAAGGAACTTTTAGAGGTGATGGAGCCGCAGATTGAGGCTATGACAAAGCCGGTTGCGGAATGCATTATGGAACTGAACGGTGATAAGCCGGTCAGCGCTGTGTTTGTGGTAGGCGGAGGCGGTAAAATTCCCGGTTATACGAAGAAGCTTTCGGAAGAACTGGGCATTGTAAAGGAAAGAGTGGCTGTCCGCGGCGGCGATGTCATGGGCTTTGTGGATTTCCCGGAGTATGTGCAGAAGGATTCCTTACTGGTAACACCGGTGGGTATCTGCTTAAGCTACTACGAGCAGCATAATAATATCATTTATGTGACCTTTAATGAGGAAAACATCAAGATTTACGACAATGGCAAGCTTTCGGTTGTGGATGCCGCCATGCAGGCGGATTTCCCCAATGAGGGTCTGTTCCCCAGACGGGGCGCTGAACTGGATTTTACGGTGGACGGGAAAAAACGCATCAGGAGAGGACAGCCGGGAGAGTCTGCCATTATCATGGTAAACGGCATGCCGGCGGATATTCACACGCCCATCAAGGCAAACGATGTGATTGTCATTATGCCTTCCACGGCGGGGGAAGCGGCAAGGCTGAAAATCGGCGCCCTGCCGGAGTACCGCCAGTCCCTTACTATCAAGGTAAACGACAAGGAAGTGACGCTTCCGAAGTTTGCCATGGTAAACGGTGAAATGCAGTCCGAATTTTACGACATAAAGAACGGCGATAAAATTGAGATGCAGGCTTATTACACCGTGGAACAGGTAAAGGAACTGCTTGATTTGTCGCTGGACGGCAAACGGGTTCTCTTAAACAACGCACCGGCTTCGCTTTCGGATAAGGTGTATGAGAACTTCTCCTTACAGATAGCGGATGCGGGCGATGTGCCCGAAACCTGGGAGGCGCTGCCGGATGAAACTGCAGAGTCAACAGGCGAGTCCGAAACAGGGGAGGACGCAATATCCGAAAAAAATGTGACAGAACAGAGCGAACAGTCTGCCGAAACGCAGGCGGGCGGCGGAAACACCGCACCGGCAGCGGCACAGGCAGATACAGTGGAGCAATCCAAAGCCGACGGTACAGCGGACCTGGCAGAGAAAACTCCTGCTGACGGCATTGCGGATGAAGCTGCGGAGCAGCCGGAGGAAGAAAATGTTCCCAAGCCGGTTATTCATGATGTGCATGTGGTGGTAAACGGCAGCCCCATTACCTTGCGCGGCAAGGCAAGCTATGTCTACGTGGATGTGTTCGACTACATAGATTTTGATTTGAAGCATCCCAGGGGCTCCGGCATTGAAACTCTGCTGAACGGACAGTCCGCAGAGTATCTGAAAGAAATATTTGACGGCGATGTGATTGACATCCGATGGAAGGACTAAAGAAATGAGATTTTGCAGTATAGCCAGCGGAAGCAGCGGAAACTGTATTTACGTTGGCTCCGATACCACGCACCTTTTAATTGACGCAGGCATCAGCGCCCGGAAAATCGAAACGGGACTGGCGGAACTGGAACTTACAGGGAGGGATATAGACGGCATTCTGATTACCCATGAGCATTCCGACCATATAGCGGGACTGGCGGTGCTGTGCAAAAAATACAGCATTCCCCTTTTTGCTACAAGAGGAACCATTAAAGCTATTGTAAACGGCAGGCAGAAAAACATTCCCGACCCGTCCCTTTTTCAGGAAATAGAAGCGGACAGCCAGATGATTATTAAGGATCTGAAGGTATGGCCCATGAGAATTTCCCACGATGCGGCGGAACCGGTGGGGTATCGTGTGGGTTACGGAGACAAAAAGGTAGCCGTGTGTACGGACCTTGGAACGTTTGACGATTATACGGTGGCGTGTCTTACCGGTCTGGATGCTCTCCTTTTGGAGGCAAACCATGACGTGAACATGCTGCAGGTGGGACCGTATCCCTATTATCTGAAGCAGAGAATTTTAGGAAACAGGGGACACCTTTCCAACGAAAATGCCGGCAGGCTTTTGGACAGGGTGCTGAATGACAAAATACAGGCCATTATGCTGGGACATCTGAGCAAGGAAAATAATATGCCGGAGCTGGCGCATGAAGCAGTGCGTATGGAAATCACCATGGGAGAGAGCCGGTACAAGGCGGACGATTTCCCCATTTATGTGGCAGCCAGGGATGCCCTGTCACCGGTCATCGAATTATAGGAAGAGAGGGTGCAAATTGATGAAGACATTAGTTTGCGCCTTTTTGTATAACAGGAAAGAACTTCTTAGGGAAGAAAGGGGAAAAACTATGTTTTGGGACAAAGTTGCAGGTGTGTATGATTTATTTGAAAACCTTTATAACAAAAAAGTATACCGGGAGACAGGCATTCAGGTGGCAAAGCTGATAAATATAAACGATAAGGTTCTGGAATGTGCTTGCGGAACCGGCGCTATCAGTATATACATTGCAAAGAAGGCAAAAAGACTGGTTGCTACGGATTATTCGGTGGGCATGCTTAGACAGGCAAGAAAAAAGCTTTCTTCCTTCTCGAATGTACGGCTGGCAAAGGCAGATATTACGAAGCTAAAATATGCGGACAATTCATTTGATAAGGTGGTGGCGGGAAATGTTATACATCTTCTGCCGGAACCGAAAGCCGCACTGCAGGAGCTTACCCGTGTCTGCAAGCCGGGAGGCAGGCTGATTATTCCCACCTATATTAACGATACCAAGAGCACCAACAAAGCAGCCGTCCGTTTTCTGGAAAAACTGGGCGCCAATTTCAAGCAGCAGTTTGACGAAAACACGTACCGCGAGTTCTTTCAGAAAATGGGTTACACAGACGTCATCTATCATATTGTGGAGGGACGGATGGCATGCGATATAGCGGTGATTGAAATTTCTGAAACAAAATAGATTGAATATCGGATAAGTACCGCCTGAAAAGAAAGAATGAAAGCTCAGGCGGTGCATTGAGAGGTAAAATGCCTTCAAAGACTGAAAATGTACCGCCTGACAGGCAGATACAGAACATCAGGCGGTACGATACCGTGAAAACGATTGCTTTAAAGTCTGGCGGAAATATGCTATAATGAAACGATGGTTAGCACAACCTAACTAATAGCTTAAAATGGTATGGAAAATCGAACCGGAAAGGATAAAAAACATGAATACAGAAAAAATGCATATTGAGCCAAATACCGTTCAGGAAACATTGGTGATACCCTTATGGGGCAGAAAGTACTGCTCCGAAATCTATCCTGAAATTTACAACGACCCGAGGGCGGCACAGATAATGGAAAAGCTGGATTATGATTTTTCGGCGCTGGAAGCAAAGAAACAGAACGTGGGCTTCCGTTTCGGTTATCTGGAGGCGGCTGCCAGATATACGGATTTGGGCATTGAAGTCAGAAACTACTGCAAGGAACATCCTGCCTGCGCCGTGGTAAACTTAGGCTGCGGTCTGGACTGCACTGCGGAAAATAATGCAGGAGAGGGCTGCAAAATATACAATATTGACAGACCGGATGTGATAGCGGTACGAAACGAACTGATACCGCCTGCGGAAAATGTGACCAATATCGGAGCGGACTTAAATGACACGGCGTGGTTCGATGCCATTGATGATAGCAAGGGTGTGGTCTTTTTCGCTGCCGGTGTTTTCTATTATTTCCTTTCTTCGGATATTCAAAAGCTGTTTACTGCCATGGCAGAACGGTTTAAGGGCGGCAGGCTCAGCTTTGATGCAGCCAATAAAAAAGCGGTAAAGCTGATGCTCAAAACCTGGGTAAAAGCGGCAGGCATTACTGATATTGACCGGTATTTTTACATAAACAATCTGGACACGGACTTGAAAGCATGGCTTCCCGAAACCGAAATTTCCGCAAAAGGCTATATGCTGGGATATCATGATTTGAAAACACCGTCGGTCACCGGCTTGTTCCGTTTCCTTGCAAAAGTAGGAGACGGCTATATGCAGATGAGGATTGTGCGGATAAATTTTTAGAAACAGGCAGAAATATTCAATAATAAGGAAGGAGAATGGTTCCTATGGCAAATTTAAGCATTGAAATGTATTCTAATTGTTTACACAGAGAGGTTTCTTTTAAGATGGTCATTCCTACCGATTGCCGGACGGATGAAAACACTCCTTTTTCCAGAGAAAATTATTCTAAAAAGAAAATGAAAACCTTATTTTTACTGCATGGCTATACAGGGAAAGGGGATTGCTGGGTACCGGAAGATTTGATTAAGCAATATAATTTTGCGGTTATTTGCCCAAATGGTGAAAACAGCTTCTGGCTGAATGGAATTTCCACAGGGCATGCTTATCAATCCTTCGTAGGAGAAGAACTGGTGGAATTTGTCAGGAATACTTTCGGGCTGGCGAAAGAGCGGGAAAATACCTATATCATGGGACTTAGTATGGGAGGCTTCGGCTCCCTGCACACAGCATTGGCTTATCCGGATGTGTTCAGTAAGACCGCAGCATTCAGTTCCGCTTTTGTGCAGTATGAGGTTGCGACTATGAAGCCGGGATACCGGAATGACATTGCCAATTATGAATACTACAGAGAGTGCTTCGGCAATCCGGAAAAAGTGATGGAAAGCGAGAATGTGCCGGAAACTCTGGTACGAAAAATATTAGCCGGTGAGGGAAAACTGACCATGCCGGAAATTTATATGGCATGTGGAACAGAGGATTTTCTGCTGGAGCCGAACAGAAAAATGCATAATTTTTTAACTAAGCAGGGTGTAAAGCATACCTATCTGGAGTGGCCCGGGGTTCATGATATGAAATTCTGGAATGAATGTGTTCAGAAATTTATTCCGGAAATGATGAAGTAAATGCATAAGGAGTACTGTCATGGAAAACGTTAACGAGCCCCGGTACATTAAAGTAAGAGGGGCAAAGGTACATAATCTGAAAAATATCAATGTGGATGTACCCCTGCATAAGATTGTGGGAATTGCGGGCGTATCCGGTTCCGGTAAATCCTCTTTGGCGCTGGGCGTACTGTATGCGGAAGGCTCCAGACGGTATCTGGAGTCGCTTTCTACTTATACGAGAAGACGCATGACGGGAGCGGCAAAGGCACAGGTGGACGAAGTGCAGTATGTGCCGGCGGCTCTGGCGCTGCATCAGCGTCCGGGCATTCCCGGCATCCGCAGTACCTTCGGCACGGGTACGGAACTGCTAAATAATCTGCGGTTAATGTACTCCCGACTGGCATCCCACCGATGTCCCAACGGACATTATGTGCCGCCCACCTTGAAGGTAGCGGCGGAGCAGGAAATTATCTGTCCGGTATGCGGGGAAAAAGTGCATGCGCCCAGTGCGGAAGAGCTGGCATTTAATTCCCAGGGAGCATGTCCGAAGTGCGGCGGCACGGGAAGCATACGCATGGTGGATCTGGCATCCCTGGTGCCGGATGACTCACTCAGCATTGACGAGGGGGCGGTAGCACCCTGGAACAGTTTGATGTGGTCTTTAATGACGGATGTATGTCGGGAAATGGGCGTGCGCACGGATATTCCGTTCCGGGACCTGACAGATAAGGAAAAGGAAATTGTCTATCACGGACCGGCAGAGAAAAAGCATATTTTTTATAAGGCAAAGAAATCCAATCAGGCGGGAGAACTGGATTTTACCTATTACAATGCCGTGTATACGGTGGAAAATGCGCTTGCCAAGGTGAGGGATGAAAAGGGCATGAAGCGCGTGGAAAAATTCTTAAAGGAAGATGTCTGCCCGGAATGCATGGGAAGCCGTCTTTCCGAAGCAGCAAGGGCGCCGAGACTGCGAGGAATAGGTCTGGCAGAAGCCTGCAAAATGACATTAAAGGAACTGGTGGAATGGGTAGCGGGAGTGCCGGAAACTCTGCCGGAAGAAATGCGCCCCATGGCGGAGTCCATCTGTGAGTCGTTCCAGACGATGGCAAAGAGGCTGATGGATTTGGGACTTTCTTACCTTTCGCTGGACAGGGCGGCATCCACGTTGTCTACCGGGGAAAGACAGCGTATGCAGCTTGCCAGAGCCGTGCGTAACCGGACAACGGGAGTGATGTATGTGCTGGATGAACCGTCCATAGGGCTGCATCCGTCCAATATTGTAGGATTAAATGACGTCATGCACGATTTGATTGCCGACGGTAATTCCGTCATTTTAGTGGACCATGATACCAGGATTTTAACGGAAGCGGACTGGATTATCGAAATGGGGCCGAAAGCCGGTGCTGGCGGCGGTTATGTCATAGCGGAAGGAACCATTCCGCAGATTACGGCAAATAAAGCCTCCATGATTGGTCCTTTCTTAGCCGGCACAACGGATACCGCTATGCGGAAACGGACGGATAAAAAGGACATGTTTTCTATAGGAAAACTGCATCTATCCACGGACAGCATCCATACGGTGAAGCCGCTGGAGGTGGATATTCCCAAGGGCAGGCTTACGGTAGTGACCGGTGTGTCCGGCTCCGGTAAAACGACCATGGTGTTGGAGAGTCTTATTCCCGGTCTGGAAGCCATGCTTAAGGGGGAACGTCTGCCGGAGCATGTGAAGAGTGTTTCGGCAGAGGGGATTTCCCATGTGAAGCTGATTGACGCCTCCCCCATCGGCATCAATGTGCGTTCCACGGTGGCAACATACGCTAATGTCCATGATGAACTGCGAAAAATTTATGCAAAAACGCCGGATGCGAAAAACAGGAAATGTAAGGCGGGAGATTTTTCCTACAATACCGGCAATTTAAGATGTCCGGTCTGCGACGGTACGGGACAAATCAGTCTGGATGTGCAGTTTTTGCCGGATGTGGATGTGCCCTGCCCAGAATGCGGCGGTTCCCGTTACGGAAAAGATGCATGGCAGATTTACTATGAAAATAAACAGGGAGAAAAATATTGTCTGCCGCAGGTTATGGAGATGGATGTAAATACGGCACTGCAGGCGGCAAAGAACTGGAAAGTCGTGCATCAACGGCTGGAGGTTCTGGAAAATCTGGGACTTGGTTATCTGACCCTGGGTGAAGAAACGCCCAGTCTGTCCGGCGGCGAAGCACAGAGATTAAAGCTTGCCAGTGAGATGGGAAAGGGACAGGAGGACAGTGTGTTTGTGTTTGATGAACCCACTATCGGTCTGCATCCTCTGGATGTGAAGACCCTGCTCGACGTTTTTCAGGCACTGGTGGGCTGTGGGGCGACAGTGCTTGTCATTGAACACGATCTGGATGTTATCCGGAATGCGGATTACATCATTGACATGGGACCCGGCGGAGGGGAGGAAGGCGGTAGGATAGTGGCTGTCGGAACCCCGGAAGAGATTGTGGAAAACGAAAACAGCATTACGGGGAAATATATCAGGTGAGCGGATTTTCAGAATAAGCTGATGTGAATAACCTTGATGAAGTTTGCAAAATAAAAATATCATAAAAATAAATACCAAAAAATAAAAATTCATCATTTATTTTAAGGGAAAGGAAGCATATGATTCCGGCGGCGGAAATGTTGCGTTTTCCGCATATCTGTGCCATACTGACAGAAAGAAGCAGGAGATGGGAGAAAGCAGGATGAATACAGAAAAAAAGAATACGGCGTATTACCACCTTCCCGGTCTGTTTGAATTTTATGAGTTGTACCGTTTGTTTTTGCCCCTGTTCCGGGAACACCGGGAATATTTTTATGACTGGTGCGATATCGGTTCCGTATACGGGGCACCGGCGGATTGTCTGTGGGGCGGCGGACGGGTCGGCTTTGGCGATAACCGTCCCGAAGAGGTGCTTGCTCTGATGCGGGAATATGGGATTTCCGCCCGGCTGACCTTCAGCAATTCTTTGCTTCAAAAGGAGCACCTTTCGGATAAAAAATGCAATGAGCTTTGCATCATGTTCGGGGAAAGCAGGGAGCCGGCAAACGGTGTCATTGTGCATTCCGATTTGCTGGCGGACTATTTACAGGAGCATTATCCGGGGCTGTATCTGGTGTCCTCCACTACGAAAGTGCTGACGGATTTTTCAGAGCTTACGGAAGAACTGAAAAGAAAAGAATTCCGTTATGTGGTGCCGGATTTCCGCCTGAATAAGGCATTTGATAAATGGGACAATTTGTCAGGGCAGCAAAAGGACAAGGTGGAATTCCTTTGCAACGAATGCTGCTTTTTCGGTTGTAAAGACAGAAAAAACTGCTACGAAACGGTCAGCCGCAAGAGTCTTGGCGAAGATGCAGAACATTACTGCAGTGCACCGGATGCAGGAGAAGGGTATCGTTTCTCCAAAGCCATGGAAAATCCGGGCTTTATCGGCACCGGGGATATTACAAACGTTTATCTGCCCATGGGCTTTTCCCAATTTAAAATCGAGGGAAGGGGACTGGGCAGTGCACTGGTACTGGAATTTTTACTGTATTACCTGACCAGACCAGAGTACCGGATACATGTCAGGGAAAGCATCTATCTGGACAATATGCTGGATTTGTTTTGATTTTGTTACCTATTTATTAAAAAAACAATTTGGGGAGGAACAGGGGAATTGAAAAAAATAAAAGTATTGAATGTATATGTGTGGATATTTGGGGTAGCGACCATGCTGCTTGGCATTTTCAGTATTCGGCATCCGCGTTTTCAGAATATTGTGACCGCATTGTTTATGGTGCTGATGACAGCTATGTGTATTTATTGGAAAAACAAAGGGAAACAGCAGGATAAGGTTCCTTCCGGGGGAAAGATACTCATTGCGGCACTTTTGGGATCCTGTATGGTTTATTATGTAGGTGCCTTCTTTGCACCTTTATTTCCACGGCATATGCTTTATGAATACAAATCCGATATTAAGAAATTAAAGGAAGAATACAGGGAGGCGTATTTCTTTTTTCCGGATGCGATACCGGAGGAAGCAACGGAGGTAACGTGGGTGGTATGTCCGTCAATGATGCAGGGAAGCGGTTATGAATTTCTGGGATTCAAGGCATCGGAAGAGTACATAAATTCGATTGTGGCTAAGTACAAAGAAGAAGCACATGTGAGAAACCGGTCGGAGGAGTCCTATGATAAAAAGGTATTTGACAATTATCTGGGTGAATTCTCTGAGACAGCAGTAGATTACGAGCTTTACAATAATAATGACTGGAATCATGAACGGATGTGGGGAATTCTGGTTTCAAAAGAAAATGGATATATAGGATTTTACTGCCAGTAACATTTTTTGTAATACAAACAGGTCATATATTGGGTAAAGGAAATAACAATGACGGTATACAAGTATGGAAAGGAAGAAGCATCCGTCATCTTAATTCAGCCGGTGGGCGACCATGACATCAATCTGATGGAAGAGGAAGCAGTAGCCATTAAGCGGTTGACAAAAATGGATTTCGGATTGTTTGCGGTAAAAGTGGATAACTGGAATGCCGATTTGTCACCCTGGCAGGCACCGGCGGTTTTCGGAAACGAAGCGTTTGGTGACGGGGCTGCGCATACACTGGATGTGATTTTACAGCTATGCCTGGATAAAGAACGGAAATATTACATCGGCGGATATTCCCTTGCAGGATTTTTTGCCCTGTGGGCATCGTATCAGACCGGAGTGTTTGCAGGAACCGCTGCAGCTTCTCCATCCATGTGGTTCCCGGGATTTCTTCCTTATATGAAAGAGCATGAAATCAGGAGCAAGGCGGTGTACTTAAGCCTTGGAGACAGGGAAGAAAAAACGAAAAATCCGGTTATGTGCACGGTCGGCGACTGCATCCGCAAGGCGCATGCGTATCTTGCCGGGCAGGGAACAGACTGCACACTGGAATGGAATGCGGGAAATCATTTTAAGGAGCCGGAAATGAGGACGGCGAAAGCCTTTGCCTGGGTGATGAAAGAACAGAAAGAGCATTTTGGAGGATAAATCATGGCAGAGAAATATCAGGACGAAGGGCTTAAGGGCAATGAAAAAATAGAAGAAGCCATTGCAGTGTTGCAAAAAGAGGCAACACCGGAGCAGCTTGCCCATACGCTTACCGTAATACGGCACCGGGTGCAGGAAGGCGGACAGTTTATCGTGGCGGTTGAGCCGTCCCTGACTCAGACGCAAATGAATGTAAGGGTGGTAAAAACCTCGGACGGGGAGGGCTGGTGGATCGCATTTACCGGCTTTGAAGAAGAACTGAAAGGTGCGGACAGCGTGAAATCCACCTTTCTGACGGACATGGGCAAGCTGTTTCAGGCGGCACTTACAGTGCCGGACATTCAGGGCGTCATCTTAAATCCCTGGAACCGCACACTGATGCTGGATAAGCACCTGATAGAAATTTTGTTGCCTAAAAAAGAGTGATATATTTATAAACAGGCACGTTTACATAATAATACGGGGAAAGTGTCAGAAGAGGAAAAAGGAGAATTTTTATTATGTATGCAGAAGAATATGGAACGGAAAACAATGAGATAATTGTCATGCTGCATGGGGCAAACTTTGTCCATTCTTTTGGCAGACAGTACGTTCTGGCTGAAAAATATCATCTGATTGTCCCTCATCTGATGGGATATGGAAAAGAAGCGGACAAAATATTTGATACGGACAGCCAGATAACGGAATTGGTTTCCTATATTGCAGGCTTAAACCGGAAAGTGCTACTGGTAGGGTTTTCTCTGGGTGCACAAATTGCGTTTAAGTTAGTGGCAGAGCACGAAGAACTTTTTAAGGCTGCGATTATCGTGAGCCCCTGGCTGATAAAAAATGACGATATGCTACGGTTTGTCATGGAACAGAATGAGAAGCAATTTGCTTCTTTTAAGAAAAGAGGGCTTTGTAATCTGATAGGGCTGATGAATGGTCTGCCAAAGGTACAACGCAAAGAATTTGTGGAGCAGATGCAGCAGGTAAAGATAGAGACCGTGCACAATTCGGTTGATAACGGCATCATTTTGGAGAGTGTAAAAGGGTTTGAACAGGTTTCCATTCCGATTTATGCGCTTGCCGGAGAAAAGGAACAGGCAGAGGTGATAGGAAGTGTGGAGGAAATGGCAAAACGAAATCCCCACTGTCATAGTGAGATTTGGAAGAAAGCAGCACACAATATCCCACCCATGCATTATAAAAAGTTCAATGCACTGATAGAAAAGGTGGAAGAGGAAGCTTAGAGGAAGCAAAAAGAAGAAAATTGACAAATTGCTTCCAATAAAATGAGAACAGAAGAAGCAAATAAAAGAAAAAGTGAAAATTGCTTCCAATAAAATGTGAACAGAAGAAGCAAATAAAAGAAAAGGTGCAAATTGCTTTAAAGTAAATTGGTGTAGGAGAAGCAAATTAGATAATTTTAAGAATTTGCTGCCAGAAAATAGAAGCATGAGAAAAAATATGAAAGATTTGCTTTAAATTATGTTAAGACCGGAGCAGCAAATCTATATGAAAATAAAATTTGCTTTAAAATATATTATGGGACAGGAAGCAAAAAGCGAAAAATGTCCAAGAAAAGTAAAAACGGAAAGGGGACTTTACATGAAAAGATCACGTTCTTTTGGGAAAGGTCTGATAGCGGGAATAGTCATATGGTTGTTTATTATTCTGGCGGATGCCATCGATGAATTTGTTCTGGATGTGGATTCCTTCCTGGGTATAAACGGTAGCCTTGTTGTTTTGCTTTGTATGATAGTAGCCTATATCGTGTATTACATAAAAAAGAAGCCGCACTGGAAAAATATTCTGTGTTTTTTTACAGGCTACCTGATAACGGGCGCCGCTACGGGATGGATTATCTGGAGTGCCTTGGAAAACGAAACGTTTTTTATAGAGCAGACGGAAAAACGATGCTATTTCTTATGCCTGAACGGAATAGAATATCTGTTGTATCCTTTTATCACCATAGGGGTCTTCAGCGTATTATGTGCCTTGTTTCATGCCGTTTATGCCATAATTTCATTGCTTTGTCCTTGCAATAAAAAGGACCATGTACTATAATTTAAGACATATTTGCGTCCCCATAAGCGGACAGAAAGGGATTTACTCGATGAAAAAGACAATCATTACAGTAGTAGGAAAAGATACGGTAGGAATTATTGCAAAGGTCTGCACCTATCTGGCAGAAAACAAAATCAACATTCTGGATATCTCCCAGACCATCGTTCAGGGATATTTCAATATGATGATGATAGTTGATACGGCGGAAAGCACAAAATCCCACGGAGATATGGCGGATGAATTAGAAAAATTAGGAGAGGGCATCGGCGTTATCATCAAATGCCAGAAGGAAGAAATTTTTGACATGATGCACAGAGTATAAGCTTACCGAAGGAGACAGCCATGATTAACATATCAGAAGTAGTAGAAACCAATAATATGATTGAGAAGGAAAATCTGGATGTGAGAACCATTACCTTAGGTATCAGCCTTCTTGATTGTATTGATTCCGATTTGAATGCCTTAAACGACAAGATTTATAAAAAGATTTACGAAGCTGCCAAGGATCTGGTAAAGACCGGCGAAGAAATTTCCGGTGAGTTCGGAATTCCCATTGTCAACAAGAGAATTTCCGTTACCCCCATTGCCCTAATAGGCGCGGCAGCCTGCAAGACAATTGAAGATTTTGCAAGCATTGCAAAGACTTTGGATAAGGTAGCACACGAAGTGGGCGTAAACTTTATCGGCGGCTATTCCGCACTGGTAAGCAAGGGTATGACACCGGCGGACGAACTGCTTATCCGTTCCATTCCTTTGGCACTTTCCACAACGGAAAGAGTGTGCAGCTCCGTAAACTTAGGTTCCACCAAGACCGGTATCAACATGGATGCGGTTCGTCTGATGGGCCAGATGATTAAACAGACGGCGGAGTACACCAAAGAGGATGACTCCTTAGGCTGTGCCAAGTTAGTGGTATTCTGTAATGCACCGGATGACAACCCGTTTATGGCAGGCGCATTCCACGGCGTTACGGAAGCAGACAAGATTATTAACGTAGGTGTCAGCGGTCCCGGTGTAGTAAAGACTGCTCTGGAAAAGGTAAGAGGCGAAAGCTTTGAAGTGCTTTGTGAGACCATTAAAAAGACGGCGTTCAAGGTTACCCGTGTGGGACAGCTTGTTGCCAAAGAAGCCTCCCGTATGTTGAACGTACCCTTCGGTATTGTGGATTTGTCACTGGCACCCACACCGGCTATCGGCGACAGCGTAGCGGATATTTTATGTGAAATCGGTCTGGAATATGCAGGCGCTCCCGGTACCACCGCAGCACTGGCGCTCTTAAACGACCAGGTGAAAAAGGGCGGCGTTATGGCATCCTCCTACGTGGGCGGCTTGTCCGGCGCGTTTATTCCGGTCAGCGAAGACCAGGGTATGATTGATGCCGTTGTGGCAGGAGCCCTTACCATTGAAAAGCTGGAAGCCATGACCTGTGTCTGCTCCGTAGGACTTGATATGATTGCCATTCCCGGAGACACCAGCGAAAGCACCATTTCCGGCATCATTGCGGATGAAATGGCTATCGGTATGGTAAACCAGAAGACCACGGCAGTGAGAGTTATTCCCGTTATCGGCAAGGGAGTGGGAGAAAAGGTAGAGTTCGGCGGACTGTTAGGTTACGCACCGGTTATGCCGGTCAATCCGTTCTCCTGTGAAGCCTTTGTAAGCAGAACCGGCAGAATACCGGCTCCGATACATAGCTTTAAGAACTAAAAACGAAATACATAAGAAATGACATTTGACATAAATGACAAAAGTCATAAATGACATAAGTCATAAATGACATAAGTCATTGGGAAATCCGAATGACAGGGCGGCTGTACTCCGACACAAAGGGGCAGTCGTCCTTTTGCATGTGTAGCTTGTGCTGCATGCGTACATGTTCGTAAAGTTGGGCGGCAAAGATGTCCTTGGAAAGGCAGGAAAGAGCCTCGGGGGACAAAAGGGAAGAAGCGTCCTTTAAGCGGGACAGCAGCGGAATATTTTCCTTGGAAAGACAGCCAAACACTTCAAAGGAGGATTCCCGGAAGCCTAAAATGCGGGCATAGGGCGCCGCAGCGGGAAGGTCTTCTTTTTTTATGGAAAGCAGAATGTGAAGCAGGGAACGGTACACTCTTGTCAGGGTAATATCCTTGCTTTTTAAGCTGTTTTCGCAGAAGGCGGAAAAGGTGGTAAAGGTGCCGAGATTTTTCCGTATCTTATCGGATAAATCGGAAGAAACATCAAGATAAGAATCGTAGCCGGCATCCTTTTCGGAAAGCAGCTTGTAAAAAAGCATGCCGGAAAAATCATCCGCACACAGGGCACTTTTCGTTTGACAGGTATCGGAAAATTCCTGCCGGATGCTTTCCGGTACATAGCGGAGCAAGTCGGGATTTCCTTCCGCAATGCCCTTACGGAGAGCCATGGCGGAGCAGAAAGACTCCTCGGATAAGGTATGGGACAGATAGCCGTCCCCCTCACGCTTAATGGTATAGGGAACCGGCGCGTGCTGTCTGTTTTTCTCTAATGCAAGCAGCGCCTTAAGGTATTCTATACCCAGAATATTGTTGGGAGAAGCGAGAACGTCGGAAGCAGCCGCATCCACGCCGGACAGACTGCCGGCAGAAGGCAGATTGTTGAATGCAGCCGCATCCACGCCGGACAGACTGCCGGCAGAAGGCAGATTGTTGAATGCAGCCGCATCCATGCCGGAAAGACTGCCGGCAGAAGGCAGTTTGTTGAATGCAGCCGCATCCGCACCGGACAGACTGCCGGCATGTGCACACTTTCGCACTGCAACTGCGCGGGCGGAGGGGAAGGAAAGCCCTTCCTTCAGGGCTTTGTTTAAGGCTTCCTTGTAAGCGGGCGGCTCCGCAAAGAGCAGGGATGCAATTTCCCGTAAGGGCGCAATTTCCCCGCATTCGCTGCCAAAGCACAGGGCGTCCACACCGAGGGCGGAAAGCAGGGATACCGCCCCTTTGGCAAAAAGCTCCGCACTGGCAGTGGCGTAAACCACAGGCAGCTCGATGCAAAGGTCGGCGCCGGCAAGCAGGGACAGGCGGCAGCGTGTGTATTTGTCAAAGACGGCGGGGGTGCCGCGCTGGGTAAAATCGCCGCTCATGACCACCACGGCAAAGTCCGCACCGGTGATTTCCTTGGCTTTTTTCAGTTGGTAAAGATGCCCGTTGTGAAAGGGATTGTACTCGGCAATGATACCTACGGTTTTCATGGGATACGCTCCTTCGGAATGAATAATTTGTATCGGAAAACATACAAGAAAACGTACTTTTATGCTTGTATGAAAAAACTGTATTTAGTATAATATAGATTAGATTGTTTGCATAGTGGGAAAGGAGAACAATATGTCATACATAGATCTCATTAAAGACAGAGCAAAAGTAGATAAAAAAACCATTGTCCTGCCGGAATCCAACGACAAGAGAACCCTGATTGCGGCAGCCAAAATATTGGAAGAAAAAATAGCGGACATCATCATGATCGGTGACGAAGAAAAAATCATGGACGGTGCCGGATGGCTGGAGGTTGACCTGACGGGACTTAAGATTATTAATCCCCAGAAAACCGAAAAATTAGACGAATACATCAACGTTTTGTACGAAACCAGAAAGGCAAAGGGCATGACACCGGAAAAAGCAAGGGAAATCCTGCTTTCCGATTATCTGACTTTCGGTATCGTAATGGTAAAGAACAACGATGCGGACGGTATGGTGGCAGGCGCCTGCCATTCTACAGCCGACACCCTGCGCCCTGCACTGCAGATATTGAAAACCGCACCCGGTGTGAAATTAGTATCCGCTTTCTTTATCATGGATACCCAGATGAAGAATTTAGGAGAAAACGGTACGTTCCTGTTTGCAGACTGTGGTCTGAACCAGGATCCGACCCCGGAAGAGCTGGCAGCCATTGCCGACACTTCCTCCCGCAGCTTCAAGTCCCTTATCGGTCCGAAGCCCGTGATCGCCATGCTTTCCCATTCCACCAAGGGAAGCGCCAAGCATCCGCTGGTAGATAAAGTAGTGGAAGCCACGAAGATTGCCAGGGAAAAATACCCGCACCTTGTGATTGACGGTGAACTGCAGCCCGATGCGGCGCTGGTTCCCAGTGTTGCCAAGCTAAAGGCTCCCGGAAGTGTGGTAGGCGGTAAAGCCAATGTCATGATATTCCCCAATCTGGATGCCGGCAATATCGGCTATAAATTAGTACAGAGACTGGGCGGAGCGGATGCCTACGGCCCCATGCTACAGGGAATTGCCAAGCCCGTAAACGACCTTTCCAGAGGATGCTCCTGGGAGGATATAGTAGGTGTAGTTGCGCTGACAGCCGTACAGGCTCAGCTTGTATAAGCCCAAAAGGCAGAAGGTGAGGAAATATGAACGTACTTGTTATCAACTGCGGCAGTTCTTCTCTGAAATTCCAGCTCATTGAGGCACAGAGTGAGAAGCTGATTGCAAAAGGTATCTGTGAAAGAATAGGCATCGAGGGAAGCCAGATTTGTTATACACCGGCAGGCGGCACCAAGGAGGTGACCGTTTCTCCCATGAAAGACCATACCGATGCCATCCGTCTGGTGCTTGCGGCGCTGACCAACGAAAAGACGGGCGTGGTAAAGGATCTGAGTGAAATCGGAGCAGTGGGACACCGCATTGTACATGGCGGCGAGAAATTCTCCGAGGCAACGATTATCGATGACGAAGTGCTGAAAGCCATTGCCGAATGCAACGACCTGGCGCCTCTTCACAATCCGGCAAACTTAATCGGCATTGAAGCCGTAAAGAAGCTGATGCCGGACACTCCGATGGTAGCCGTATTCGATACCGCATTCCATCAGACCATGCCCAAGAAGGCATTCCTTTACGGACTGCCCATTTCTTATTATGAAAAATATAAAATAAGAAGATACGGTTTCCACGGAACCAGCCATTCCTATGTCAGCAAAAAAGCGGCGGAGGTGCTTGGCAAAAATTACGATGACTTAAAGATTATTGTGTGCCATTTAGGAAACGGCGCCAGTGTATCCGCAGTGGACCACGGCAAATGCGTGGACACGTCCATGGGACTTACCCCGCTGGAAGGTCTGATTATGGGTACCCGTTCCGGTGACATTGACCCCGCCATTATCGAATACATTGCGCACAAAGAGGGCAAGAGCATTGACGAAATCATGACTCTTTTAAATAAGAAGTCCGGTCTGCTCGGCATGTCCGATTACCTTTCTTCCGATTTCAGAGATCTGGAAGCGGGCTATGAAGAGGGCAACGACAGGGCAGTTGTGGCAGTGGATGCTTTTGCGTACCGCACCGCCAAGTACATCGGCGCTTATGTGGCAGCCATGAACGGTGTGGATGTTATCTGTTTTACAGCAGGCGTGGGTGAAAACGCTTCCTTCCTGCGTACCATCATCTGCAACCAGTATTTAGGCTATCTGGGTATTACCCTCGATGAAGAAGCCAATGCCAAAAGGGGCGAGGACATTGCCATTACCACACCGGACAGCAGGACTACGGTTATGGTCATTCCCACCAACGAAGAGCTTGCCATTGCAAGAGAGACCTACAGGCTTACCAGGTAAAGCAGGCCATGAAAACAGAGGTGAGCGAAAGGTAACAGAAACGGGCGGCAGAACGCAACTAAACTGTCATAAAAACTGTCACAAAAAATGAAAATTTTGGTTGACAAAGTGTGTGTCCGAAGTTATACTATACAAGTGTGTGAAAACGAAAGAGTGTCATCAGATGCGCTTTCGCCGGGAGCAGGCTATGTTACTTAATTTGACAGATGTATTTACAAACGAAGGCAGGGTTCGGAAAGAATCCGTTGCAATGGAGCTGAAAGAGTTCAAAAGCCGTATGGGTGTGTTTCCCATTGTGGAGCAGAGCCCGTTAGAGCTTACCATTACCAATGAGGGAATGGGCAAGGCACTGATAAAAGGTCATGCAGTCTTAACCCAACTGATGAGCTGCGACAGATGCCTTAAGGAAGTCAGAGTTCCCATTACGATTGATTTTGAAAGAACGGTTGCTTCACCGGATGTGAGAGATGACAAATTAGAGGATGATGGCGATTTCGATGTAATGGAAGGCTATCAGCTTAACGTAGATGTACTGGTATACAACGAGCTTTTAATGAACCAGCCTGAAAAGGTACTTTGTAAGCCGGATTGCAAAGGAATTTGTATGAAGTGTGGCAAAGACCTGAATGAAGGGGAATGTGGATGCGATACATTCGTGCCGGATCCCCGCATGGCGGTATTACAAGATATCTTTAAAGCAAATAAGGAGGTGTAACGATGTCTATTTGTCCTAAGAATAAATCTTCCAAAGGTAGAAGAGATAAGAGAAGAGCAAACTGGAAAATGAGTGCTCCTACATTAGTAAAATGCAGCAAATGCGGCGCATTAATGATGCCTCACAGAGTATGCAAGGCTTGTGGTTCTTACAATAAGAAAGAAATCATTGCACAGGACTAATTTGAAATGCCAGGGACTTTCCTAAAAAGGGAAGTCCTTTTTTCATATTGACAAAAACAGACCGTAATCCGGCAAAAATACCGGGAATCATGGAAGGAAAGGTATAATAAAGATGAATGAAAAGGGACTGACGGGGAGTACCTTAAAGTGGATAGCTATTGTGACGATGCTCATTGACCATACGGGTGCCGCTGTTTTGGAAAAAATGCTCATCAGCGGAAAATACGGGGAAGTGTCGGCGGCAAATCCTCTGTATCAGACGGATATGGTTTTGCGGGGTATCGGAAGACTGGCATTCCCCATTTTCTGTTTCCTTTTGGTGGAAGGCTTTTTACATACGAAAAATGTGTGGAAATATGCCGGCAGACTGGCGCTTTTTGCTTTGGTTTCGGAAATACCGTTTGACCTGGCATTTCAGGGAGAATGGCTGTTTATGGGGTATCAGAACATCTTCTTTACCCTGCTTATCGGACTTCTTGTCATGATTGCCTTTCAGACAGCGGAAGAAAAAATTGCGGCAAAGCCCTTAAGGATCCTCTGCGAGGCGGTGGTTCTGCTGGCGGGCTATGTGCTTGCCGATGTGATGCACACCGATTACGGCGGTCTCGGCGTCGTGTGTATCATGCTTTTATACATTTTCCGATACAACAGAAAAATGCAGGTGCTGGCGGGTGCCGCGGTATTTATGTGGGAAATCACGGCGCCGCTTGCGTTTCTTCCTATTTATTTTTACAACGGGAAAAGAGGCATGAAAATGAAATATTTCTTTTATGCCTTTTACCCCGTGCATCTGCTTATCCTGTACGGAATTGCATGGCTGCTCGGAGTGGCATAGGAGAAGTGAAAAATCCGCAGGCGGGGAAATGGTTTTTCTACTTGATTTTTACATATGCGTTTAGTATAGTAAAAAAGGGTAATAGCCTGTGAAACAAACAGAAGAAAGGAAAAGGCAAAATGGCTGAGACAGTAAATGTGGCAGTAGATGCCATGGGTGGTGACAACGCCCCCGTAGAAATCGTCAAAGGTGCAATAGAAGCCTTAAATGAAGAGAAGAAAATTAAACTTTTCCTTCTTGGCCGCAAGGAGGTAATAGAACAGGAACTTGCCAAATACACTTACGATGCAGACCGTGTGGAGGTGGTGCATACGGAAGAGGTCATTGAGACGGCAGAGCCGCCCGTTATGGCAATCCGTACGAAAAAGGACTCCTCTATTGTAAAGGGTATGCATCTGGTAAAAGACGGTACCTGTGATGCATTTGTTTCTGCAGGTTCTTCGGGAGCCGTTTTAGTTGGCGGACAGATTATTGTGGGCAGGTTAAAGGGTGTGGAAAGACCCCCTATGGCACCGCTCATTCCGACGGCAAACGGTGCGGCACTGCTGATTGACTGCGGCGCCAACGTGGATGCCAGACCTTCCCATCTGGTGCAGTTTGCAAAAATGGGTTCCGTCTACATGGAAAATGTAGTGGGTATCAAAAATCCCAGGGTCGGTATCGTCAACATCGGTGCAGAAGAGGAAAAGGGCAATGCCCTGGTAAAGGAAACCTTCCCGCTTCTGAAAAACTGTCCCGATATCAACTTTATCGGCAGCGTGGAAGCCAGAGATATTCCGGCAGGTGCAGCGGATGTAGTAGTCTGCGAAGCATTTGTGGGGAATGTTATCTTAAAGATGTACGAAGGTGTCGGAGCGGTTATGCTTAAAAAAGTGAAGGAAGGCATGATGACCTCTCTTCGCAGCAAAATCGGTGCGCTTTTGGTAAAGCCCGCCCTGAAGGAAACCCTGAAAGCTTTCAGTCTGGATGAATACGGCGGAGCCCCCATGCTCGGCTTAAAGGGCCTGGTAGTAAAGACCCATGGCAGTTCCAAGGCAGTGGAAGTGAAAAATTCTGTTCTGCAGTGCGTTACATTCAAGGAGCAGAGAATCAATGAGAAAATCAAGGAAAAAATAACCTTAGAAGATTAAGAAAGAAGGAACAGATTATGGAATTTGAAAAACTGAAAAAAATAATTGCGGAAGTGCTGAACGTGGATCCGGAAGAAATCACACCGGAATCTACCTTCATGGATGATTTGGGAGCAGACTCCCTGGATGTTTACCAGATTATCATGGGCATCGAAGAAGAGTTTGACATTGAAGTAGCTCCCGAAAAGGCAGAAAAGATTACCACAGTGGAAGAAGCTGTTGATATGATTAAGAGTACAGTAAACAATTAAACTGCGGATTTTTCACAGAAAAGAAAAGCGTCTGCAAATAGCAGGCGCTTTTTATGAAAGGATTTTTCATGCTAAAAGAAAGTGATTATCAGGAATTAGAGAAAAAAATAGGATATACCTTTCAAAACAGGGCGCTTTTGAAACAGGCAGTTACACATAGCTCCTTTGCCAATGAGCAGAAGATTAACAGACAGAAACATTACGAAAGACTGGAATTCTTGGGAGATGCCGTATTGGAGCTTGTTTCCAGTGATTTTTTGTTTCAAACGCACCCGGAGATGCCGGAAGGACAGCTTACCAAGCTGCGTGCTTCCATGGTCTGTGAGCCGGCGCTGGCATATTGCGCCAAGGACCTGACTCTGGATGGCTACATCCAGCTTGGAAAAGGAGAGGAATCGACCGGAGGCAGATACCGCGACTCCATTGTTTCTGACGTGATGGAAGCTGTGATCGGCGCCATTTACTTAGACGGCGGCATGGAGCCCGCCAGAACCTACATACACCGCTTTATTCTTTCCGATTTGGAGAACAAACAGCTTTTCTTAGACTCCAAGACCAATTTACAGGAATATATGCAGCAAAATCTCAAAAAAGAATTTCATTACCGGCTTGTGGAAGAGTCCGGTCCCGAGCACGACAAGGTATTCCTGGTGGAAGTGGTAATGGAGGACAAGGTACTCGGCAGGGGAAAAGGCCGTACCAAGAAGGCAGCCGAACAGCAGGCTGCTTATGAAGCATTGCTTGGTTTCAGAAAACCGGGCAAAAGAGGATAGGGGCATGTACTTAAAAAGCATAGAAGTATACGGATTTAAATCGTTTGCAAATAAAATTACATTTCAGTTTCACAACGGTATCACCGGCATTGTAGGACCGAACGGCAGTGGTAAAAGCAACGTTGCCGATGCGGTCAGATGGGTTCTGGGTGAGCAGCGCATCAAGCAGCTCCGCGGTTCCTCCATGCAGGATGTCATATTCTCCGGCACGGAAGCCAGGAAGCCCTTAAGCTATGCGTATGTGGCAATCACCCTGGACAATTCCGACCACCAGCTTGCCATTGATTTTGACGAGGTAACGGTGGCAAGACGTATTTACCGTTCCGGTGAAAGCGAATACCTGATTAACGGCGCAGCCTGCCGGTTAAAGGACGTCAATGAACTCTTTTACGATACCGGTATCGGTAAGGAAGGCTATTCCATTATCGGACAGGGTCAGATTGATAAAATCCTTTCCGGTAAACCGGAGGAAAGACGTGAGCTTTTTGACGAAGCGGCGGGTATTGTAAAGTTCAAGAGAAGAAAGTTTGCCGCCCAGAAGAAGTTAGAGGACGAAAAGGCAAATTTAGTCCGTGTAAACGACATTCTTTCCGAACTGGAAAAGCAGGTAAAGCCGCTGGAAAAGCAGTCCGAGACGGCGAAAATTTACTTAAAGAAAAAGGAAGAATTAAAGGTACTGGATGCCAATACCTTCCTTTTGGAAAGCGAGCAGGTAAAGACACAGCTTGCCGATGTGCAGGGAAAGTACGACATTGCATCCAAAGATTATGAGGAGACTTCCGAGAAGTACGAGGGCATCAGGCAGGAGTACGAGGCAATACAGAGCCGGATAGAAACACTGGAAAAGGAAATCGAGGAAGCCCGGAACAATCTGACGGACACCAGTGTGCTGCGCGGCAAGTTAGAGGGCGAAATCAATGTCTTAAAGGAGCAGATACATTCCGCTACGGACAATGCCGCCCATTTACAGACAAGAAAAGTAAACTTAAACAGCCAGATTGCGCAGAAAGATACCGAAAAACAGGAAATCCTTGCAAAAAAAGCGGAAATCGATGAACAGGTAACGGAGCTTACCGCTACAAGGGATGAGGTAAAGATAAGCTTGGAGAGCTTACAGAACCGCATCCAGGAATTAAACGACAGCATTGAAGCCGGCAAGAACACCATCATCGACGAACTAAACCAGAGAGCGACCATCAAGTCTAAAATCGGACGCTTTGACACCATGTTAGAGCAGGTAGCTATAAGGAAAGCAGAGCTGAACTCCCGGATTCTCAAAGCAAAGTCCGACGAAGAGGACAGGGAAGAAAACATTAAAAAGCTGAAAGAACAGTTTACGGCGGTTTCCGATGCCTTGAAGGAAATGAAGGAAAAGGCGGAAAAGGACGAAGCGGACATCCAGAAAATCAGGGGAGAGCTTACGGGGAAGGATGTGAAGCTGCGGGAAACCCAGGAGCAGTACCATCAGGAGAAATCCAGGCTGGAAGCGCTGTCCAATCTGACGGAACGCTATGAAGGCTACGGCGGCAGCGTTAAAAAGGTCATGGAGCAGAAAAACGACAACAAGGGTATTATCGGTGTTGTTGCGGATATTATTAAAGTAGATAAAAAATACGAAACGGCGATTGAAACCGCACTTGGCGGCAATATCCAGAACATCGTAACGGATGACGAGGAAACCGCCAAAAAGATGATTGGTTTCTTAAAGAAGAACCGTCTGGGACGAGCTACCTTCCTTCCCCTGACAAGCATTAAAAATCCTCAGGAATTTAAAAACCCGGAAGCCCTGAAAGAAAAGGGCGTTGTGGGTATGGCGGACGAGCTGGTCAGGACGGAAACCCGTTACAAGGATGTGGCGAAAGCCATGCTCGGCAGAATTGTGGTAGTGGACAACGTGGACAATGCCGTGAAAATTGCCCGTAAGTTCGACTACGGCATCCGTATGGTTACCATTGAGGGTGAACTTTTGGTACCCGGCGGCGCCATCAGCGGCGGTGCTTTCAAGAACAACAGCAATCTTCTCGGTCGAAGAAGAGAAATGGAGGACTTGGAGAAGAAAATCAAGGACCTTCTTTCAAGCATTGAGACCATCCAGAAGGATATCGAAGAAACCAAACAGAAGAGAAATACCATGCGTATGGAATTGGAAGCCCTGAAAGCCGACATCCAGCGCAAGTTTATCGAACAGAATACGGCAAGACTTTCCGTGGAAAGCGCCGAGGAGCGCATGGAAGAAGCGGAAGCAGGCTCCCGTTCCTTAATGGAAGAATTAAAGGAAATGGAAAAGCAGGTGCTGGAAATCAAGCAGGGCAAGGAAGAAATCCAGAAAGAGCTGACCGGTTCCGAGGAAATGGAGAAATCCGTAGAGGCAAGCATTTCCGAATTCCAGAAGGAACTGGAGGAAAAGAGACTTCTGGAAACAGAAAGCTCAGCCAAGGTTTCCGAATGGGAGCTTAAGGTGGAAAAAATGCTGCAGACACAGGGCTTTCACCAGCAGAATGTGGACCGTATCAACGCCGAAATCGAAAACCTTAAGGGAGAGCTTTCCGAAATTGAAGACGGCATTGCCGGTAACGAAGAAAGCCTTAAGGAAAAGAAGGAGCACATTGCCGAAATTGAAAAAACCATTGAGGCTTCCCATACTTCCCAGGACAAGTCCCAAAAGGAACTGACGGAAAATATAGCAAAGAAAGAAGAACTGAGCGCCAAGCAGAAGAACTTCTTTACAGAGCGGGAAGAACTGTCCCGGCAGATGACAAGACTGGATAAGGAGGTCTACCGTCTGAATGCCCAGAAGGAAAAAATGGAAGAGGCCATGGAAACCCAGATCAACTATATGTGGGATGAATATGAGCTGACCCTTTCCGATGCGGCGTCCTTGCGGAAAGAGGAGCTTACGGATTTAGGCTCCATGAAAAAAGAAATTTCTGCCATCAAGGACCAGATTAAAAAGCTGGGTGACGTCAATGTCAACGCCATTGAGGACTACAAGAACTTAATGGAGCGTTACACCTTCTTAAAGACCCAGCATGACGATTTGATCGAGGCGGAAAAGACACTGGAGGGCATCATCACGGAGCTTGACAGCGCCATGAGAAAGCAGTTCCAGGAGAAATTTGCGGAGATTAACAAGGAATTTGACAAAGTATTCAAGGAGCTTTTCGGAGGCGGCAGAGGTACTCTGGAGCTGATGGAGGACGAGGATATTCTGGAAGCGGGCATCCGTATCATTGCCCAGCCGCCCGGAAAGAAGCTGCAGAACATGATGCAGCTCTCCGGTGGCGAAAAGGCGCTGACGGCGATTTCCTTACTGTTTGCCATCCAGAACTTAAAGCCCTCACCGTTCTGCCTTTTAGACGAAATCGAAGCGGCGCTGGATGAGTCCAATGTCGGAAGATTTGCCAAGTACCTGCATAAGCTGACCAAGAATACACAGTTCATCGTCATTACACACCGACGGGGAACCATGGAAAAAGCAGACCGCCTGTACGGTATTACCATGCAGGAGAAGGGGGTTTCCGCCCTTGTCAGCGTCAATCTGATTGATAAGGAACTGGACAATTAAGCAGAGGAGATAAGGAAAATATAAAGGAAGGCATACGACTATGAGTGAAGAAAAAATGGGATTTTTTGCCAAACTGAAAATCGGGCTGAAAAAAACCAGGGACAATATTGTAAACGGTATTGACTCGGTTTTTAACGGATTTTCCTCCATAGACGAGGATTTCTATGAAGAACTGGAAGAAATTCTTATCATGGGTGACATCGGCGTGAATGCCACCACCGCCATTATCGAGCGGCTGAAGCAGCAGGTAAAAGAGCAGCATATCAAAGAGCCTTCCCAGTGCAAACAGCTATTGGTGGACAGTATCCGCGAGCAGATGCAGGTGGGAGAAAATGCCTACGAGTTTGAAAACAGACAGTCCGTAGTCATGGTAATCGGCGTAAACGGCGTGGGAAAGACCACTTCCGTGGGAAAGCTTGCCGGCAAACTGAAGGCACAGGGAAAGAGAGTGCTGATTGCGGCGGCAGATACCTTCCGCGCGGCGGCTCTGGATCAGCTTAAGGAATGGGCGGACAGAGCGGACGTGGACATTATCGGCGGCGCAGAGGGCTCCGACCCCGCAAGCGTGGTTTACGATGCCTGTATGGCAGCCAAGTCCCGTAAGGCGGATGTGCTTTTAATCGATACCGCAGGCAGACTTCACAACAAGAAGAACCTGATGGAAGAATTAAAGAAGATGAACCGCATCATTGACAGGGAATTTCCCGATGCCTACCGGGAAAACTTTATTGTCCTGGACGGCACCACCGGACAGAACGCACTGGTGCAGGCGAGGGAGTTCGGTGAGGTGGCAGACCTGACCGGTATTATACTGACCAAGCTTGACGGTACAGCAAAGGGCGGTATCGCGGTAGCCATCCAGTCCGAATTAAGCGTACCGGTAAAGTACATTGGTGTGGGTGAAACCATAGACGATTTACAGAAGTTCGATGCGGATGCATTTGTCAGTGCGCTGTTTGACAGAAAAGACGATGACGAAGAAGAAAAAGAAGTGTGAAAATTGTGCAGGCATAAAGTTTGCAGGTTTTGAGAAAAGGAGAAAATATGGACGAGAAGATGCTTACATTACCGAGATTTGAGGAGGCCTCCGAAATTGTAAAGAAGGTGACTCTCGAAACCAAGCTGGTTTACAGCGATTTCTTAAGCGAACGCTACGGCAACAAAATTTACTTAAAGCCGGAAAATATGCAGTTTACCGGAGCGTACAAGGTGCGCGGCGCTTATTATGCCATGAGCACCTTAAGTGACGAGCAGAGAAGCAAGGGCGTTATTACCGCTTCCGCAGGCAACCATGCACAGGGCGTTGCCTATGCCGCAAAATGCTACGGCGTGAAAGCAACCATCGTAATGCCGACCACCACACCTCTTATGAAAGTAAACCGTACCAAGAGCTACGGCGCGGAAGTGGTTCTGTGGGGTGATGTGTATGACGAAGCATGTGCCAAGGCATACGAACTGGCGGACGAAAAGGGATATACCTTTATCCATCCTTTCAACGATTTAACCGTTGCAACCGGTCAGGGTACCATTGCCATGGAAATCTTCAAGGAACAGCCACTGGTAGACTATATTTTAGTTCCCATCGGCGGCGGCGGACTGGCAACCGGTGTTTCCACACTGGCAAAGCTCTTAAATCCCAAGATTAAGGTCATCGGTGTAGAACCCGCAGGAGCAGCCTGCATGAAGGCCTCCTTAAAGGAAGGCAAGGTAGTGACACTGCCCCATGTCAGCACTATTGCAGACGGTACAGCCGTGAAGACACCCGGCGACAAGCTGCTTCCTTACATAAAGAAAAATCTGGACGACATCATTACTGTAGAAGATGACGAGCTGATTGTAGCCTTCCTTGATATGGTGGAAAATCATAAGATGGTAGTAGAAAACTCCGGTCTTCTGACCGTGGCAGCCTTAAAGCACTTAGATGTGAAGAATAAAAAGATTGTACCGATATTAAGCGGAGGCAATATGGATATCATTACCATGTCCTCCGTGGTACAGCAGGGTCTGATTTTCAGGGACCGTATCTTTACCGTTTCCGTCCTGCTTCCCGACAAGCCGGGCGAGCTCTGCAAGGTTGCGGGTATTGTGGCAAAGGAAAACGGCAACGTTATCAAGCTGGAGCACAACCAGTTTGTATCCACCAACAGAAGCGCAGCCGTGGAGCTTCGTATTACCCTCGAAGCCTTCGGCACCGAGCACAAGCATCAGATTATTACGGCGCTGGAAAAAGAAGGCTACAGCCCGAAACTGATTCAGCCCATTATCTAAAGCTTTCCGGGTGGAAGGAATGCTTATAAAATCAAAAGATGTGTTAGTACACTGATAAAATCCGCATATACTATGTATGCGGATTTTCTGTCCTATGGTAAAACGGAAGGGTTGCAGCGGGCAATCCATGGAATTCGTATAAAGGAGAAAAAATATGGATAAGAAAAAAATCGGCAAAAAAGTTCTGGGCTACGCACTTATGACACTGGCATGCTTCTGTTATGCCGTGGGCATCAGTCTGTTTGTGGAGCCGAACAACATTGCTTCCGGCGGTGTAACCGGTATCGCCATTATCTTAAATAAGGCGATAGGAGGCAGCACCGGTATCTGGTTCTTTGTTATCAATATTCCCATTCTGCTAATCGGTATGTGGAAATTCGGGTTTAAGTTTTTAATGTCAACCGTTTACTGCACCACCATTATTTCTGTGTTTACGGATCTGCTCAGCCGTTACGGAAGCCCGCTTACGAATGACGTACTGGTGGCAACCATCGCCGGCGGCATGCTGACGGCAATCGGCATGGGCGGTGTGTTCAAGGCAGGCGCCACTACGGGCGGCATGGACATTGTGGTAAAGCTCTGTAAATTGAAATTCCCATACATGAAGACAGGCTCTCTGTTCCTCATTATGGACTTTTTGGTGGTGCTGGCATCCGCCTTTGTTTTCCAGGATATTGACAGAGCCTTTTATTCCGCCATGGAAGTATTTGTGACCTCCACGCTGCTTGACCTGGTGCTGTACGGTAAGGACGGTGCCAAGCTGATTTACATTATCAGCGACAAGTCGGAAAAAATCGCGGCAAGGCTGTTGGACGAGCTCAATATCGGTGTAACCTACATGGAAGGACAGGGCGCTTACAGCGGCAGGGAAAAGAAGGTCATTATGTGCGTCACTAAAAAACAGATAGCGCCGAGAGCGGAAGAAATCGTAAAAGAGGAAGACCCCAATACCTTTATGATTGTGAGCAGCGCTTCGGAAATTTACGGAGAGGGTTACAAGAGCTATTTCAGCGAAAAGCTGTAATGGAGAAGCCGTATGCAGTAGAATCTATAGAAAAAAATAGTTTTTCAAAAAAAACAGGGGTGTAAAGAAAAAATACTTGACACCCGTGGCGGGATATTGTATCATGGCAAAGGTGACAACAGGAAAACCGAAAGGGCGTGCCTTCTATGGATAAGATTTTTGAAAAAGGCCTTTTGTATGATTTTTACGGTGACCTTCTGACATCGCATCAGCAGAAGATTTATGAGGATGCCGTGTACGGAGACCTTTCCCTTGGCGAGATAGCCGAGCAGGAGGGCATCAGCAGACAGGGCGTGCATGACCTTATCAGACGCTGCGACAAAATCCTTTGCGACTATGAAAGTAAACTGCATCTTTTGGAAAAGTTCCAGATGACGAAAGAAACCGTCCGTGAAATCAAAAGTCTTGCCGAGGAAACAAGGCAGAGCTTACCGGCGGACACGGAGATATCGGCGCTTTCCGAGAAGATTAAAAAAATAGAAGCTTTGAGTGAGAAGCTGTTAAAAGAGTGATACCCGAAAGGAAACAGGTATGGCATTTGAAAGTTTAACCGAAAAATTGCAGAATGTATTCAAAAATCTGCGAAGCAAGGGCAGACTTACGGAAGAGGATGTCAAGACCGCCTTAAAAGAAGTCAAAATGGCGCTTCTGGAAGCGGATGTAAACTTCCGGGTGGTAAAGCAGTTTGTAAAATCCGTGGAAGAAAGAGCCGTAGGCAGTGATGTATTGAACGGCTTAAATCCCGGACAGATGGTTATCAAAATCGTAAACGAGGAAATGGTTGCCCTCATGGGCTCCGAGACCACGGAGATTAAGATGCAGCCCGGCAAGGCAATTACCGTCATTATGATGGCAGGTCTTCAGGGTGCCGGTAAAACCACCACCACGGCAAAGATTGCCGGTAAATTAAAATTAAAGGGCAAGAAACCGTTGCTGGTTGCCTGCGACATCTACCGTCCCGCAGCGATTGAACAGCTGCAGATAAACGGAAAGAAGCAGGAAGTGGATGTCTTTTCCATGGGTACGGACCACAAGCCTGTGGAGATTGCAAAGGAAGCCCTTAAGTACGCAGAAAAAAACGGACACAATGTGGTTATCCTGGATACCGCCGGACGTCTTCACATCGATGAAGGCATGATGGCAGAATTACAGGAAATCAAACAGAATATAGATGTTCATCAGACACTGCTTGTTGTGGATGCCATGACAGGTCAGGATGCCGTCAATGTGGCAAAGGAGTTTGATGAAAAAGTCGGTGTCGACGGTATTATCCTTTCCAAGATGGACGGTGATACCAGAGGCGGTGCGGCTCTTTCCGTAAAGGCTGTCACAGGCAAGCCTATTTTATATGTAGGTATGGGCGAAAAGCTCTCCGATTTAGAGCAGTTTTATCCCGACAGAATGGCAAGCCGAATCCTTGGCATGGGAGATGTGCTTTCCCTGATTGACAAGGTACAGGCAAACCTTGACATTGATGCGGACAAGGAAAAAGAAATGGCCGGCCGCATGAAAAAGGGTAAGTTCGATTTTGAGGACTACTTAGAGAGCATGAAGCAGATGAAAAAGATGGGCGGGCTTTCCGCCATCCTCGGTATGATGCCGGGTATGGGAGGAAAAGCAGGCGATATCGAGTCCATGGTGGACGAAAAGCAGCTTGCCCATATGGAAGCCATTGTGCTTTCCATGACACCTGCCGAAAGGAGAAATCCCAAGCTCTTAAACCCGCAGCGCAAGTTCCGTATTGCGAAGGGTGCAGGTGTGGATATTGCGGTGGTAAACCGCTTTATCAAACAGTTTGAACAGAGCCAGAAGCTGATGAAGCAGTTTGCCGGAGGCGGCAAGAGAAAGGGCTTCGGCGGTTTCCCGGGAATGGGAGGCAAAGGAAGATTTCCTTTTTAGAATTTACCATTAAGAACATGGTATAAAAAAAGAATGGTACGGAACTCAGATTTCCTTATCATAGATAAAATTTTAAGCATCACGCGGAGGTGAAAAGAAATGGCAGTTAAAATCAGATTAAGAAGAATGGGACAGAAGAAGGCTCCTTATTATAGAATCATCGTTGCAGATTCCCGTTCTCCCAGAGACGGAAAATGTATCGAAGAAATCGGTACCTACGATCCCAGCACAGATCCCAGCACTTTCAACATTAACGAAGAGTTAGCTAAGAAGTGGTTGGCAAACGGTGCTCAGCCTACAGAAGTTGTCGGCAAACTTTTCAAAGCTGCAGGCATTGAAAAATAATTTCCTGTTGACAGCGTGTTTGGAGGTGGATTATGAAGGAATTAGTTGAAGTAATTGCAAAAGCACTTGTTGATAATCCGGATGAAGTAGTTGTTACAGAGAAAACAGAAGGTAAGAATGTAACTGTAGAGCTTCATGTTGCTGCATCTGATATGGGTAAAGTAATCGGTAAACAGGGCAGAATTGCAAAAGCAATCCGTTCTGTTGTAAAAGCAGCATCATCCAAAGACAATAAGAGAGTGGATGTAGAAATCATCTAATCCTACAGGGTAGGACGAAACAGGGACGCCTCGGGCGTCCTTTGTTTTTAAAAGAAAGAGGACATATGACGGACCGATTGAAAGTAGGCGTCGTGACATCCGTACACGGCATTAAGGGGGAAGTCAAGGTATTTCCCACCACGGATGACAGCAGACGGTTTAAGAAATTAAAACAGGTATATCTGGACACCGGCAAAGAATTGCTTTCCTTGGAAATCGAAGGAGTAAAGTTCTTTAAGCAGATGGTGATTTTGAAATTTAAGGGCTATGAAAATCCCGATGACGTGATAAAATTCCGTCAGAAGGAGCTTTGGATTGACAGAAAAGACGCAGTAAGGCTTTCTAAGGACGAATACTTTATTGCGGATTTGATTGATATGGAAGTGTGCGATGAGGAAGGAAAACTCATTGGTACCTTAAAGGACGTTATTTCCACCGGCGCCAATGATGTGTATGCGGTAGAGACACCGGAGGGCAAGGAAGTTTTATTCCCCGCCATTAAACAGTGTGTCCTTGACGTGGACACGGAGGCGCGTAAAATGACGGTACATGTAATGGAAGGATTGTTGGATTTATGAATTTCCACGTATTGACACTGTTCCCGGATATGGTGAGGGACGGACTGTATACCAGTATTTTGAAACGTGCCATGGACAACGGACTTATTTCCTTAAATACCGTAAATATCAGGGATTACACACTGGATAAGCATAAAAAGACAGACGATTATCCTTTCGGCGGCGGCGCGGGACTCCTGATGCAGGCGGACCCGGTTTTCCGGGCTTACGAGGCAGTGACGGAGAGCATAGCAGCCCGGAACGCATCCACACAGGCTGCAGAAGTTTCTGCAGGCAGGAAGGTCCGCACCATCTATCTTTCCCCCCAGGGACGCACCTTCAGCCAGCGGATGGCGGAGGAGCTTTCCAAAGAGGAAAACCTGGTATTTTTGTGCGGGCATTACGAAGGGATTGACGAAAGAGCCCTGGAGGAAATCGTGACGGATACGGTTTCTATGGGGGATTTTGTCTTAACCGGCGGCGAACTGGCAGCCATGATGATGATTGATGCCATATCCAGGCTCATTCCCGGCGTGCTGCACAATGATTTTTCCGCCAAGGATGAGTCCTTTTCCGGTTATCTTTTAGAGTATCCGCAGTACACCAGACCGGAAATCTGGCACGGAAAGCGGGTACCGGAGGCACTTTTATCAGGTGACCACAAAAAAATCCGGGAATGGCGGCAAAAAAAGGCGGAAGAGCGGACAAAGGAAAGACGCCCCGACCTTTATGCCGGATACCTGGAGCTTCAGACCTGCAAGGAAATGCTTATGAAGAATAAGCTCCTATACAGGGATATGATAGAAACCATAGACAGGGGCGTTGCAAAGCTCATTTATAAGGAAGAAGGAACCGTGCTTCTGTATAATCGGGCGGGAGAAGCCTGCCAGCTTATGGCAAAGGATGCGGAAGCGGGAAAACGGGCGCTGGCTTCCCTCATGGAAGCGCCGGATGCCATTATTTCCCATGAACCCTTTATGGACGAGGTGCTGCGTGACTTTGTCTGCAAAGACGGGACAACCTACGAAATGTGCCCGCCCTGCGTGCAGATGTCCTATACGAGAAAAGAGCTTCTGCAGGCGCCCAAAAGCGATATACGCCTGCTTACGGAGGACTACGCGGAAATCATTGACGAAAACTATGATTTACTTTCCATAGACGGTATCCGGGAACATCTGCGGGAAGGCAAGCTTTTCGGCATCTTTGAAGGAGAGGTACTGGCGGGCTTTGCCGGAGAACATTCCGACGGCAGCATGGGCATGCTGTTTGTATTTCCGAAATACCGTGGGAAGGGCTATGCCATGGAGCTGGAGCGTTTTCTCATAAACGAAACCGTAAAAAGAGGCGATACGCCGTACTGCCAGATTTTCTTTGATAACGAGGCATCCCTCAAATTACAGAAGAAGTTGTCCCTGTATGCCGCGAAAGGAAATATCCGCTGGTTTGTAAAGAAATAACTTGCAAAAATGCAGGTTCTATGGTAAAGTATGAATGTTGTGAAAATAGATGGTCCTCTGTTACGAAGTGTATTAAGAACATCCAGTAGAAAAGGAGTAAAGAAATGAACGAAATCATTAAGAGCATCGAAGCTGAACAGCTCAAAGAAACCGTTGACCAGTTTAACGTTGGTGATACCGTAAAAGTATACGGTAAAATCAAAGAAGGAAACCGTGAAAGAATTCAGATTTTCGAAGGCACTGTAGTAAAGAGACAGGGCGGAAGCAACCGTGAAACCTTCACTGTAAGAAAATCCTCCAACGGTATCGGCGTTGAGAAGACATGGCCGTTACATTCTCCTAACGTAGAGAAGATCGAAGTAGTCAGAAGAGGTAAAGTAAGACGTGCGAAACTGAACTACTTAAAGGGCCGCGTTGGTAAGAAGGCTAAGGTTAAAGAAATCGTTAAATAATTTTTTACGAGGGACTTTCCGGAAAAGGAAAGTCCTTTTTTCTTTCTTGCCTTACTTTTCCCGAGGTAGTATAATAAAATCCTATAAGAAAAATAAAAAGGTTTAGTATGAGAAGAAGGAATAAAGGACTTAGTTTTTACAGAAAGAAAAAGAAAATCAGCGCCGGTACCGTAAGGGAGATTTTCGTCTATATCTTCGGTATCTGTGTGGCTGTTTTTTTAGCGTTTATTTTGGTGTATTCCGTGGGGATGTCCGTCAGTGTCATCGGTGTTTCCATGGAGCCGGAGTTTACCAACGGACAAAAGGTACTGGTCAACCGTTATGCCTATCTTCTGACTTCCCCGAAGCAGAATGATGTGGTGGTGTTTTTGCCGAACGGCAACAAAAATTCCCACTGTTACATCAAACGGGTGGTGGCCGTTCCGGGCGATACCGTGGAGATAAAGGATGGCAGACTGTATGTAAACGGCATCAGGGTGGTGGATGATTACGACAAAATGGCGGAAGCCGGCATTGCGCAGAACCCGCTTACCTTAGGCTCGGACGAGTACTTTGTTTTAGGCGACAACCGCAATGCTTCCGAGGATAGCCGCTCGGCGAATATCGGCCCCGTAAAGGGAAAAGACATAATAGGAAAGGTTTGGTTTAAGAGATGAATTATCAGTGGTACCCCGGTCATATGACAAAAGCAAAACGTATGATGCAGGAAGATATCAAGCTGATTGATCTGATTATAGAAATTACGGATGCCCGGATTCCTTTATCCAGCAGAAATCCGGACATTGATGAGCTTGGAAAGAATAAATTCCGCCTGATTTTACTGAATAAATCCGATCTGGCGGACCCCGTACAGAATAAAAAATGGACCGCTTTTTTTGAAGAAAAAGGCTATGCGGTACTGGAAATCAATGCCAAAACCGGAGCAGGCATGCGCTCCATCCAGGATACCATTCGTGCAGTCTGCAAAGAAAAAATAGAGCGCGACAAAAAGCGCGGTATTGTAAACCGTCCCATCCGCGCCATGGTGGTGGGCATTCCCAATGTCGGAAAGTCCACGTTTATCAACAGCTTTGCCAAAAAGGCATGTGCCAAGACCGGCAATAAGCCCGGTGTGACCAAGGGAAAGCAGTGGATTAAGGTCAATCCCACACTGGAGCTTTTAGACACCCCCGGTATCCTCTGGCCGAAATTTGAAGACCAGTCCGTGGGTATGAAGCTGGCGTTTATCGGCTCCATCAACGATGAAATTCTTATCATGCAGGAAATGGCGGTGGATCTGCTCATGTTTTTAGGCAGAGAATACCCGAAGCTTTTAGAGGAGCGGTACGGCTTTAGCTATGCGGAATTAACGGCAGAGAGTGAGGCAACGGAAAAGGGACAGGACGCGCATCCGGAGCTCACAGAAGAAAAGAATACCGCCATCGCCTGTCTGGCACAGATAGCCCGGGTGAGAAAATGCTTTGACAAGGGCGAAGCCCTAAACTACGACAAGGCGGCAGCGCTTCTTATCGATGATTTCAGAAGCGGCAGAATAGGCAGAATTACGTTGGAATATCCGGCAGAAGAAGGTAAACATGAATCGTAAATTTTTGAAGGAACTGTTCAGCACCGGACTGTATATTTTAGGTGTGTTGTTAATCACGTATGTGATTGTTACGTTTGTGGGACAGCGGACGGTGGTAAAGGGCGCTTCCATGGAGCCCACCCTGCACGGCTCGGACGACCGGGACGAAAGCAAGATCGGCGACAATTTAATCGTGGATAAATTAAGCTACCGTTTCCATGACCCGGAGCGCTTTGACATTATTGTCTTTCCCTACCAGTACGGCGGCGGAAAGGAATTTTACATCAAGCGTATCATCGGTCTGCCGGGAGAAACGGTGCAGATTGATGATGAGGGCAATATCTACATAAACGGCGAAATCCTGAAAGAGGGCTACGGAAAAGAGGTCATTCTGAATCCCGGTTCCGCGGCGGAGCCCATTACCCTGGGAGACGACGAATATTTTGTCATGGGAGACAACCGCAACAACAGTGCGGACAGCCGCGACCCGAGAGTCGGCAACGTGCACAGAAGCACCATTGTGGGCAAGGCATGGCTGCGTATCTGGCCGCTCAGCCGTTTCGGTATTCTGAAACACCGGTAAAGAACAGGTTTTGACAGAAAGTAAAAAAGGATGATTTGTTATGGAAGAAAAAATATCCGTTATTAAATCCCATTTTCAGGCAGCTTCTATGAACAGGCTGCCTGAACTTATATCCGCCTATGAAGCGGATGAAAGAATCGGCGTACAGAGCCTGATTGCCGCTGCCAATAAGAAGTTAGAGGCACTGGAAAAAGAAAAACAGCGCACGGAAAGCTTAAAGAAATTTGAAAAGGAATACGCCGCCTTCGGGTATCTCTGCGGCATAGACGAAGTGGGCAGAGGCCCTTTAGCCGGTCCCGTGGTGGCCGGTGCCGTTGTTTTACCGAAGGACTGTGATATTTTATATCTAAACGATTCCAAGCAACTGTCCGAAAAAAAGAGAGAAGAGCTTTATGACGTGATTATGGAAAAGGCAGTTTCCGTGGGGCTGGGTTTTTCTTCTCCGGAGCGTATTGATGAAATCAACATTCTGCAGGCGACCTATGAGGCAATGCGGGAGGCGGTTTCCAAGCTTTCCGTGCAGCCGGATGTGCTGTTAAACGACGCGGTTACCATTCCGGGACTGCCCATGAAACAGGTGCCCATTATCAAGGGCGACGCCAAGAGCGTTTCCATTGCGGCAGCCAGCATTGTGGCAAAGGTGACGAGGGACAGAATGATGGTGGAATACGACACGGTATTCCCGGAATACGGCTTTGCGTCCAACAAGGGGTACGGTGCGGCGGCGCACATTGAAGCACTGAAAAAATACGGTCCCTGCCCCATACACAGAAGGAGCTTTATTACTCATTTTGTATAGAAGTTTTTATGGCTCGTTTTGCATAGAAACCGGTTCATATTTGTTTCCCATAGGAGGTACTCGTGAGACTTACGGATTTATTGCAGTCAACAATAAAGAGCAGCAGCCAGCAGGCGGCAGCCGCTACGGAAGCAACTTTTCCGAAAATGGTGAAAAGTCTGGTTCCCGGTACCACCATACAGGGAGAAATTATTGCCAAAAACGGCAATGAGGTGCAGATACGCATAGATAAAGACACGGTTTTGCAGGCAAGACTGGAGCAGGATGTCAATGTGGAGGAAGGACAGAATATCCGTTTTCAGGTAAAAAACAACGGGACAACCCTGACCTTAAGTCCCCTTCTTACCAACACGGCACAGGCGGACAATGTCTATAAGGCGCTGCAGATGGCGGGACTTCCCATCAACGAAAGCACCGTTGCCATGACGGATGAGATGATGAAGCTGGGCATGAGCATCGACAGCCGTTCTCTGCAGAATATGTTCAAGGATGTGGTCACCCACACCGATGCCTCGGCAACGGATGTGGTTTTCTTACATAAAATGGATATGCCCCTTACCGAGAGTAATTTGCGGCAGATACAGAATTACACGGAACTGCAGCATGAAGTGGTAAAGGGCATGCAGGACGTGACGGATGCCCTGCAGGGGCTTATAAACGGCACGGGCGGAGCGGACGGTGCAGCCGGGGTGGATGCGGATACCCTGACGCAGTATCAGAACCTGGTGAAAGAACTGATTTCCGACACCCTTATGGGGATGCTCCCGGACGGCGCCGTTGCAGCCGGTGACGTAACAGGCGGCAATCCTGCGGGCGGCATATCCGGGGATGTTTTGGCAGCCGGCGTAAGCGGAGCGGATTTGGTGGGAGAGGTACCTGCGGGTGACATATCCGGGAATGCTTGGACAGCCGGCATAAGCGGAGCGGACTTAGCGGGAGAAGCCCTTGCGGACGCCCCCCTGTCCGGCAATGCCGCCCTCATAAAAGGGGTTCTTCAGGATGCGGTATTTTCGGAGCTCATAAACAGCGGTCTGTTTACGGAAGAAGAGGCTGCCGGTTTCTTAAAAGAAGCCGCAGGACTCCTTACGGAAAAAGGTATAACCCTGTCCGGAAATACGACGCAGGAAATGATGAAGGCGCTTTTGGACATAACGGCAGGCAATACGCAGGAAGCGGAAAGTCTGCAGAAACTGTTTTCCGGCAAGGTCTGGAAGAATTTACTGGAGGGCACCGTAAAGACGCAGTGGTCGCTTACGCCGGAAACACTTCCCAAAGAGGGGGAAGTGGGCAAGGTCTATGAAAAAATCGTAAAGAGCCTGCATACCTTAAACGAAACCCTTCTGCAGAACGGCGCACAGAACACAGCACTGCAGGAAAGCATTACGAATTTAAGTGAAAACATCGATTTCATGAACCAGTTGAACCAGATGTATACCTACGTGCAGCTTCCACTGAAAATGCAGAACGGCGAAAAAAACGGAGAGCTGTATGTATTTACCAATAAGCGAAGTCTGGCGGAAAAGGACGGAGAGGTCAGCGCCCTGCTGCACCTTACCATGGAGCATCTGGGACCTCTGGATGTGTATGTCAAAATGAACCAGGGAAAGGTCAGCACGGAATTTACCGTGGAAAAAGAAGAAACCCTGCTTTTCTTAGAAAAGAATATGTCCATTCTGACGGACAGGCTGCAAAAAAGAGGCTATGACATTTCCTGTAAGATGAAGGTAAAGGATGAAGCGGGAGAGCCGGAAAACCCGGTGGAAAGACTGCTTACGGAAAAGCAGAACGGCGTATTGCCGGTGCATGCACAGTATGCCTTTGACGTAAGGGCGTAAGTTCGGTAACGGCGGAAAATGCGGTATGACGGAAGAGTCTGAGGTGGATGATGGAAGAAAAGAAAAAAATCAAACAGGCAATCGCTCTGGAATATGACCCTCATGAGGATGCCCCCAAGGTCATTGCTTCCGGCAGGGGAGCCGTGGCAGAACGGATTATCGAAAAGGCAAAAGAGGCGGCGGTTCCGGTCCATCGGGACGACAAGCTGGCGGACACCTTATCCCGGCTGGAAATCGGCGAAATGATACCGCCGGAGCTCTATGAGGTAGTGGCGGAAATCTTAGTGTTTGTGGATGCCATGGATAAAATTAAAGGAAAGATGTAAAGCGGTTGACAAAAGTCCGTGTCATGATATAATTCGGTTAGCGAAAGCTAATTAACAAAATAGGAGATTTACAAATGACAATTCATGAATACGGAACGGACAATCAGCAGGCCATTGTACTGGTGCACCCTTCGGTGGTTATGTGGGATTTCTTTGAATATTTGATACCGCTTCTTAAAGAGGAGTATCACCTCATTGTCCCCGCACTTCCCGGCTATGACGAAGAAAATCCGAAGGAGGATTTTACAAGTGTGGAGGAAATTGCAGACGAACTGGCAAAATGGCTGACGGAGCATAAGATAAATACGGTGGATATTCTTTATGGCTGTTCTATGGGCGGAGCGGTGGTATTAAAAATGCTGGCGGAGCAGAAAATCCATGTCCGCCATACGGTCTGTGACGGAGGCATTACTCCGTATCAGCTTCCGTGGCTGGTGACCCGACTGATTGCCGTGAAAGATTTCTTAATGATTTCCATGGGAAAAATCGGAGGACTGAAACTTCTGGAAAAAGCGTTTGCCACGGATGAATACAGCAAGGAAGATTTGCAGTATATTTCCAAAGTGCTCCATTTTATAAGCTACAAAACCATCTGGCGGACCTTTGAGTCTTGCAACAATTACAAAATGCCAGCGGGGAACATTGCTTATCAGGGGAAGCTTCAGTACTGGTATGGAGAAAAGGAAGCAGGCGAGCGGAAAGCGGACCTTAAGTATGTGAAGGAGCATTTTCCGCATACGGAAATTATAAAGTTTGACAATTTAGGACACGGAGGACTGGTAACGCTGTATCCGGAAAAAATGGCGGACAGATTAAAGGATATTCTGCATTCGTAATCCTGAAAAGGAAACCGCAACCGTGAAAAGGAAACAGGTAACGTTTTACGAAAAACAATCAGGACGGGAAAGTCGTTTTAAGGCTTTCCCGTCTTTTTTGTTGTGTAAAAAAACGTTTTTACCCATAACGGCGCCCTCCTTAAGAAATAAATAAGAATTCTCTAAGAAATTCCTCGGAAATGCTTAAAAGCAAATAAACATTTAACCGTTAAGATGGATAAAAAGAAAAGAGAAGAGGGTTTGCTTATGAGAAGAATTTTGGTGATTTTCGGTGGGTGTTCCACGGAGTATGAGGTATCGCTGCAGTCGGCGGCTGCCGTGGCGGAGGCAATAGACGTAAGCCGTTATGAGGTGCTGTATCTGGGTATCAGCCGGGAAGGAGAGGCATATTATTATACCGGCGATACGGAAGGCATACGGAACGGAAGCTGGCAGAAGCAGGCGCTTCCTGCCACTGTTTCCATGAGCAGGGGAGAACCGGTTCTCTGGATAGAGGACGGCAGGCAGCTTCGGAAGGTCTATTTTGATATGGCATTTCCCGTTATGCACGGAAAAAACGGAGAGGACGGCACCCTGCAGGGACTCTGTGAAATGGCGGATATTCCCGTGGTGGGCTGCGGCATGGAAAGCTCCTGTATCGGTATGGACAAACAGCTTGCCCACACACTGGCAAAGCTGGCGGGGGTACGGGTCCCGGAAAGCGTGGTGCTGCAAAGCCCTGCGGAATACTCACAGAAGCAGGAAGACATACAAGCGCTGGGACTGCCGGTTTATGTGAAGCCGGTAAGGGCGGGCTCCTCCTTCGGCATTACCAGAGTGGTGAAAAAAGAAGACATGGAGCAGGCAGTAAGGGAAGCCTTCCGGCACGACGGGGAGGTCATCATAGAAGAAGAGATAAGGGGCTTTGAAGTGGGCTGCGCCGTAATGGGAAACGAAGAGCTTACATTGGGCAGAGTGGATGAAATAGAACTTAAAAAGTCGGAGGGCGACAGCTTCTTTGACTACGAAGAAAAGTACACCTTAAAAACCTCCGTTATCCATATGCCGGCAAGAATTTCCGAAGAAGAGGAAGCACGCATCCGGGAAGCAGCCGTAAAAATTTACCGGGCGCTGCACTGCCGGGATTTTACGAGAGTGGACCTGTTCTATACGGACAAAAAAGAGATTGTATTTAACGAAGTAAATACCATTCCGGGCTTTACCTCCCACAGCCGTTTTCCCAATATGATGAAGGGCATCGGCAGTGACTTCGCACAGACGGTCAACGGGATTATAAGTGCAGCGGAGAAGCGGATAGAAGACGTAAAGGATGCGGCAAAACATGGACAGCACAACGGTTAAAACGGAAAGAAGAGAGGAAAACGGAGAGAGCAGGATAGAAAGCGGGAAAGTGGCACGCATAAAAAGTTGGGATGCTTTCAAGTGGCTGGCGGCATTTTTGGTGGTTGCCATTCACACCTCCCCGCTTGAGAGCGTCTGGCCCTACGGGGATTTTTTACTTACGAGAATTGCCGCCAGACTGGCGGTGCCGTTCTTTTTCATGCTGACGGGTTACTTTACCGTACAGGTGAGAAAGACGGAGAAAAAGATGTTTCTTTTGTATTTGGGAGTGACCTGCCTGTACCTGCCGGTGCAGATATACAAGTACATGGGCGGCGAAACGTTTACCGCAGGGAGGATACTAAAGGATATTTTCTTTGACGGCACCTTTTATCATCTGTGGTATCTGCCGGCATGCATGCTGGGACTGGTTTTGATGACGCTTCTCTTAAAGTGCGGAAAAGAAAATGCCTTAGCCATCAGCATTCTTTTGTATGTCATCGGACTTTTGGGCGATAGTTACTTTGGACTGGTGCGGTTAAGTCCCTTTTTATCCAAAGTATACGACGGCATGTTTACCTGCTTTTCCTACACGAGAAACGGCATCTTTATGGCGCCCCTGTTTCTGCTTCTGGGCAGGCTTTTCCGGGAACAGGAAAAGAAATGGAAGCGGAATAAGGATAAGAAACCGGGTGCGGCGGTTATCTGGAACAACAGGCTGGAAAAGGAGCTTATCCTGTTTTTGTGCAGCTTTGTTCTGATGATACAGGAGGCATTGCTTTTACATAACACGGACTGGCAGAAACACGACTCCATGTATCTGTTCCTGCCGCTTTGCAGCTACTATCTGTTTGCCTTTCTTCGGTGCGTAAACGAGAGAGATTTACCTTTGGAAAGAAGCGGAAAGCGGGCGGACAGTCTGTGGCTGAAAGGCCCCATGTATATTTATTTTCTGCACCCGCTTGTCATTATTCTGGTGAGGGGATGTGCAAAGGTCATAAAAATGCCGGCGCTGGTGGAGTGCAGTCCTCTGTACTATCTGTGTGTCTGCGCGGGCAGCTTCTGTGCGACGGCGTTTCTCTGCCTGTTACAGGACATGGTAAAAAGGAAACGGAAAACAGTAAGAACGGAGAATACACATGAGAAATGAGGAAAAACCCGGCAGGGCATGGCTGGAAATCGATACCGGTAGAATAAGGGAAAATTACCGGAGCCTGTGTGCGTCTGCACCGGATGGATGTGACATTATGGCGGTGGTAAAAGCAGATGCCTACGGACACGGAGCCGGAAGGGTGGCAATGCTTTTACAGGAAGAAGGCTGCCGGTACTATGCCGTTGCCACGCTGGAGGAAGCCATAGGCTTACGTTCGGCGGGAATTTTAGGCGACATACTGATTTTGGGATATACCATGCCACGGGATGCTTTTCTTCTGCAGCACTATGACCTGATACAGACGATTGTGGATGAGAAACACGGACAGGAACTGGCAAAGAGCGGAAGCACGGTAAGGGCGCACCTGGCGGTGGACACCGGTATGAACAGACTGGGAATTCCGGCAAAGGAGGAAGAAACCATCCTAAGACTCTTAAAGCTGCCGGGTATAAGGATAGAGGGCATTTATTCCCATATGAGTGTGGCGGACAGCCAGCAGAAGGAGGACATTGCTTTTACCAACGGACAGATTGCCGAATTTACCGGCTTAAAGAAGCGGCTTGGCCGGATGGGTTACGGGCACCTGTATTATCATTGCCAGAGCAGCTACGGCTTTCTGTATTATCCGGTGCCGGGCATGCGGTTTGCCAGGGTGGGGATTGCCCTGTACGGCTGCACCAGCAATTCGGCGGAGGAAAGCTACCCGGTTGCCTTAAAACCCGCCCTTTCCCTAAAGGCGCGCATCAGCTGCGTGCGGATGGTGGCGCCGGGAGAATTTGTTTCCTACGGCAGAACCTATGAGGCAGTGGAAGACCGTAAAATCGCGGCGGTTACCATGGGCTATGCGGACGGGCTGCCGAGAAATCTGTCGGGACAGGGGTATGCGTTTATAAAGGGCAGAAAAGCGCCCATCATCGGCAGAATATGCATGGACCAGCTCATGCTGGATGTCACGGGGGTGGCGCATGTGCAGGAAGGGGATATTGTGACCTTTATAGGAAGGGAGGGGGAAAACAGCATACTGGCGGTGGAGATTGCGGAGCTTGCCGGAACCATTACCAACGAACTGGTGAGCCGTTTAGGAAGCCGTCTTACAAAAATTTACATCGGGTGAGACTTTTCTTTTTCCGGCAAATATACTATGATAGAACAAGAAGGATGTCCTGTGCGGAAAGGACTTATTTATGAAGAACACAACAGGACAAGGAAACACAGACAAACGACCGGAGCAGAACGGCAGAAACAGCCAACCGGTGCAGAGAAACGCAAACAAGCGCATGATAGGTACGTGTGCGGAGGAACGGGCAGCCGTATTTTTACAGGCGCGGGGAATGCAGATTTTAGCGCGTAATTACCGGTGCAGGCAGGGAGAAATCGACCTGATAGCCCGGGACGGCAGATATCTTGTTTTTGTGGAAGTAAAATACCGCAGCTCTGCCTGCTGTGCGGACCCGCTATCTGCGGTGAACAGGGCAAAACAGAGGAAAATCTGCCGGGTGGCGGACTATTTCCGGTTTACGCAGAAGGTGCCGGATGATGTTCCTGTGCGCTATGATGTGATTGGCATTCTGGGAGAAAAAACAGCATGGATACCCGATGCCTTTCCCCATCAGCCGGGGACTTAAAAAAAGAAAAGCAGAGGGTTTAACATGATTTCCTGGAAAAGAAAAAACAGGGCGGAAGGAAAGGGAATGGTAAGCAGGGAAGCCGGAGAGCTTTGTTACCTTACCTTTCCCGCCTTTACCGAAACCGGTCTGGTGGAGCATCTGTTCTCCACCAGAATGGGTGGCGTAAGCAAGGGCATTTTTGCCACCATGAATTTAAGCTTCACCAGAGGCGACGAAGAGGCAGCCGTGCAGGAAAACTTCCGGCGGATTGCCAAGGTCATGCACGGAAAGAAAGAGGATTTTGTCTGCTCCGACCAGACCCATACCGTAAATATCCGGAAGGTAACAAAGGAAGATAAAGGAAAAGGCGTTTTAAGAGAGAAGGACTACCGGGATATAGACGGTCTGGTGACGGACGAGCCGGGGATTATTTTAAGCTGCTTTTTTGCGGACTGCGTGCCGCTTTATTTTCTGGATACGAAAAAGAAGGTCATCGGTCTTGCCCATTCCGGATGGAGGGGCACCGTAAACCGCATGGGACGGGAAATGACAGCCTTTATGGAAAAGGAATACGGCTGCCGGAAAGAGGATATGATAGCGGCTGTGGGGCCGTCCATCTGTGTGGACTGCTATGAGGTCTCGGAGGATGTGGCGGATGCCTTCCGGCGGGAGTTCGGAGAGGACGTGTTAAGCACCGGCAGGGAAGAAGGAAAATACCAGCTTGATTTATGGCGGGCAAATGAGAAGGTGCTTTTGGATGCAGGGCTTACCGGAGCGCAGATTTCCGTAACGGATATCTGCACCTGCTGCAATGAAGATAAACTGTTTTCCCATCGGGCAAGCAAAGGAAAGAGAGGAAACCTGGGAGCTTTCTTAAGTCTCAGAGAATAAGAAAATGGCGAATATTTTAATTTGTGACGACGACAAGGAAATTGTAGATGCGATTGAGATTTATCTGAAAAATGAAGGCTATAAAGTGTATAAGGCATATGACGGGGAGGAAGCCATCCGTATCTTAAATGCGGAGGATATCCAGCTTTTAATCATGGATGTGATGATGCCGAAGCTGGACGGCATCCATGCCACCTTAAAAATCCGGGAGTACAGCAGCATTCCCATTATCATGCTTTCGGCAAAGACGGAGGATACGGACAAAATTCTGGGGCTGAATGTAGGCGCCGACGATTACGTGTCCAAGCCTTTTAACCCGCTGGAGCTGATTGCCCGTGTGAAGTCCAACCTTCGCCGCTATACCAAGCTTGGCAATATGAGCGCACCGGAAGAAAGCAACGTGTACCGCATCGGCGGCTTATGCATGGATGACGATACCAAGGAGGTTACGGTGGATGGAGAGCCGGTGCGGCTTACCCCTATCGAATACAGCATCCTGCTTCTTTTGGTGAAAAATCCGGGCAGAGTCTATTCCATTGACCAGATTTATGAGAATATCTGGAACGAGGCGGCTATCGGTGCGGACAATACGGTGGCGGTGCATATCCGGCATATCCGGGAGAAAATTGAAATCAACCCCAAGGAGCCGAAGTATCTGAAGGTGGTATGGGGTGTCGGTTATAAGGTGGAAAAACAAAATTAATGAAGAATGAAAAGAAACCCATGAGAAACAAAAGATTTTTACTGCACATCCTGCAGCAGATTGCCGCCTTCGGCATGGTATCGGGCGTGGCGTTTTTAGTATTGTTTTCCTTTGTCATGGATGACTCTGTGACAAAACGTTTTGATATTTTTTCCGAGGAGAAACACTTCGAGGATACGGATGTATTTGACGAGATGCTGGTAAACTCCTTATACAGCATCATCCGTTACAATGTGGCAAAAAGCCAGATGGAGGAGGGCGGACGCTTTGACGGCTCCAAGGAGATTGACATTGTGGCATTTGCCAACCGTAAAAACGGGGAAATGCCGGACAGCGGCATCCGCTATAAACTGGAGGATCTGCTGAAGTGGAACCAGTACGGCACAGCATCCGTCCTTGAGGATTATACCCTGACCCAGTTTCTGGACAAATACGACGACAACCAGCCCTTTTATAACGGAACTTTGACGGAATCGCAGAAAAATGCGCTCCGCTCCAAATTCATGGAAGAGATATATGTGCCGGAGGACCGCGTCTATTATGAGGAAACAGGAACGGATGCGGAGGTGGAAGAGCAGTCACAGACGAATGTAGAGGTGTTAAACGGTGCATTGGTCGGACTGCAGGTGACGGAGGCGGTGCCAGATGAAGCGGACACGGACGAAAATACAACGGAAAGCGAATACCTGAACGGCTATCAGGGAGATGCCCTGTTTGAAGCCCTGCTGCAGGGCAACAGCAAGCTTTTTACCAGTGAACCCTACGGCTGGTACCGTTCTCTTCAGGAACAGGTGCAGGCGCTGGCGGTCAACGTGATGAATTACGGGGATGCCATAGCGGGAATTTATATTGATACGTCTTCCAATACCGTGCATGTGCTGATTCCTGTTCTGAAGGAGCGTTATAAGACGGTGGACGGATTTTCCCTGGAAGACTATGCGGACAACCTGTCCGAGTATGAGACATACCGCTACTGCTTAGAGCAGTCAATATCGGATTTAGGTTACAATTACCGGGAATATCTGCACCTAAAGGATGCGTTCGGTAACGGAAACACAAACATCCAGTTTTATTTCCGCATGGTGATGCTGGGCGATAAGGTAGAAGTATCCAATCTGACAAAGGAAATCTCCCTGGATGATATGGACAATTACTTCAAGACAAACTGCGGCAGATACGTCATTTATAAGCCACAGAATATTACCTTGGACACCAATACCCATATTCTGACCGTGGAGGAGATGTTTGAAGCTTTCAGCTCCTACGAGTATGCATACCCTGATACGGCGAAAATGTGGATTGGCGTGGATACCACCTATCCGGTGGAGGACGACTTCAAGATGGCATCGGAAACCTACGACACGTTCCTGAAATACCGGATGTTTTTTGTGGTACTGGCGGCAGCTTCCGCATTATGTTACGGCATTCTGTTCCTTTATCTGAGTGTAGTGGCAGGGAGAATAAGGGATAGGGAAGGAAACGTGACCGTCCGTCTGTCCTGGATTGACCAGATTCCCACGGAAATCCACCTGTTGTTCTGTGTGCTTGTAATGGCGGGTATTTATGTAATGACACTTGCTGCGGAGGTGGGCCGGTACAACGCGTCTTATGTAGCACAGTACCGGGAACAGGTGATATGTGCGCTTGCGGTAACCGGAACCGTCATCAGCAGCTTACTGTGTGCCCTGTGGTACAGCTTTATCCGCAGATGCAAAAAGGGAAATATCTGGAAGGGCAGTCTGCTTTTCCTTTTATTTGATAAAGTGGTAAAACGGATTTTCAGAGGTATCAAAAACATAGCGCTCCATATCTATGACAATGCAGGAAATCTGGTGCGGGCGCTGTTTTTGTTCGGTGGCATTATGGCATATAATTTCCTGGCAGGTATCATTCTTTCCCGGACAAGGAATGATGGGGTTTTTGTCCTTAGGTTTATCATCTTTGTGCTGGTGCCGGATGCACTTGCCGTGTACGGCTGCTATTACAACCGCAACAAGAAAAAAGAACTGATTGAAGGTATCCGTGAAATCAGTGAGGGTAACTTAAATTACCAGATCGATACCCGGAAGCTGCATGGGGAAAATTTAGATATTGCACAGGCAATCAACAGCATCAGTGAAAGCATCAATGCTGCGGTGGCAACCTCCATGAAGGACGAAAAGCTGAAGGCAGACCTGATTACCAATGTTTCCCACGACATCAAAACGCCTCTGACGTCCATTATCAATTACGTGGATTTATTAAAGCGGGAAAATATCGAAACACAGCCGGTCAAGGGCTATATCGAAGTCCTGGACCAGAAATCCCAGAGACTGAAGCATTTGACGGAGGATCTGGTGGAAGCCTCCAAGATTTCCTCCGGCAATATTGTGCTGCATATGGAAAAAATCGATCTGATTGAACTGCTGCACCAGACGGTGGCGGAGTTTTCCGATAAGTTAGAGGAAAGAAGGCTTACCATTGTGGACGGCTTTTCCGGGGAGCCCGTGTATATCAGGGCGGACGGCAGACGTATTTACCGGGTGGTGGAAAACCTGTTCGGCAATATCTGCAAGTATGCCATGCCGGAAACCAGAGTCTATATTGACAGGGAATTGACAGAAGACGGCAAATATGTGATACTTTGTCTGAAAAATATTTCTGCACAGCCCATGAACATCCGGGCGGAAGAGCTGACCGAGCGTTTTATCAGAGGGGATGTTTCCCGAAGCACGGAAGGAAGCGGACTGGGACTTTCCATTGCGAAAAATCTGACGGAGCTGCAGAACGGTAAATTTAACATTTATCTGGACGGGGATTTGTTTAAGATAACCTTAAAATTTCCTGTTTATGAAGAAGAAAAGGAATAATAATGGACATTACAGTATCGGAATTAAAACAGCTGGCACAGGGTACCTATGAAATTATTGATATCCGGAACGAAGAGGAGATAGCACACGGCGCCATGCCGGGTGCTATCTTACTGCAGCCGGAGGAAATTTTAACAAGCGATAAGATAGACAGAAGCAAAAGACTTGTCATCTGCTGCCAGAGAGGAAAGCTTAGCCGGGACGTGGCGGACATGCTTACGGAACAGGGACTGGATGCGGTGAACCTTTCCGGCGGTTATATTGACTGGCTGCTTACGGACATCAAGGAAACGGCGGCTGCCGACAAGGCAAAGGAAGTGGAAACGAGCATCCGCAAGAAATTTCACAAGAAAATCTGGTGCCAGTTTACGAAGGCGGTGCGCACATACGAACTGGTAAAGCCCGGGGATAAAATTGCGGTCTGTATTTCCGGCGGCAAGGACTCCATGCTCATGGCAAAGCTCTTCCAGGAGCTGAAGCTGCACAACAAATTTCCCTTTGAAGTAAAATTTTTAGTGATGGACCCGGGATACAGCCCGGCAAACCGCAAGGTGATAGAAGAGAATGCCAAAATCTTAAACATCCCCATTACGATTTTCGAGTCGGATATCTTTGACTCCGTATACAACGTGGAGAAATCCCCCTGTTATCTGTGCGCCCGGATGCGCAGAGGCCATCTGTACAGCTTTGCAAGGGAGCTTGGCTGCAACAAAATCGCACTCGGCCACCACTATGACGATGTCATTGAAACCATTCTCATGGGTATGCTGTACGGAGCGCAGGTACAGACCATGATGCCAAAGCTGCACAGCACGAATTTTGAGGGAATGGAACTGATCCGCCCCCTGTATCTGGTGCGGGAGGACGACATCAAGGCGTGGAGGGACTACAACGGTCTGCATTTCATCCAGTGCGCATGCAAATTCACGGATACCTGTACGACCTGCAACAACGAGGAAAACCGCTCCAAGAGAGTGGAGATTAAAGAACTGATTAAGACGCTTAAGAAAACCAATCCCTTCGTGGAGGGCAATATCTTCAAGAGCGTGGAAAATGTGAATTTAGACACGGTTGTCTGTTACAAACAAAAAGGAGTCAGACATCATTTTTTAGATGAGTATGACTCCCTTCGGAACGAAAATAAAAACGAAAATTAAATCTTATTGTATTCTTCCAGTACCGCATGCATTTTTTCGGTGGTTGCCATGGCGTTGGACAAAGAAACGTCGTGGTTCATGAAATCGATGATGGATGCGGTAAATTTACTCATATCGGCTTCTACAAAGTAAGGCTTTGTGGAAATCTCGGGGGGCAGGTAGGTAAGGTTGGTGGTAATGACCTTATCGAAGTAGCCCTTTTCGTAAGCTTCGTCAAATGCTTTCAGTCCGTTGGTAAACAGACCGAAGGTGCAGCAGATGAATACGCGTCTTGCATGCATTTCCTTTAACTGTCTGGAGGTGTCCAGCATACTTTCACCGGAGGAAATCATATCGTCGATGATGATGACATCCTTTCCCTCGATGTTGTCGCCTAAGAATTCATGGGCTACAATGGGATTCTTGCCGTTTACCACGGTGGAGTAGTCGCGGCGTTTGTAGAACATACCGGTATCCACACCTAAAACGGTGGCAAAATAAATGGCACGGTCCAGAGCACCTTCATCGGGGCTTATGACAATCAGATGCTCCTTGTCCACCACGAGGTCGTTTTCTGCGGCGAGCAGGGCACGGATGAACTGGTAGGGCGGGGTGAAGTTGTCGAAGCCGCACAGAGGAGTGGCATTCTGCACACGGGGATCGTGGGCATCAAAGGTAACAAAATTGGAAATGCCCATGGAATACAGCTCGTCCAGTGCAAACGCACAGTCTAAGGATTCGCGACCGCTTCTGCGGTGCTGTCTGCCTTCATACAGGAAGGGCATGATGACGTTGATACGGTGAGCCTTGCCGTTGCAGGCAGCAATCACACGCTTTAAATCCTGATAATGGTCGTCGGGAGACATATGATTGGTATAACCGTTTACGTTGTAAGTGATGCTGTGGTTGCAGACATCCGTAATGATAAACAAATCCTTACCGCGGATGGATTCGTGGAAAACAGCCTTGCTTTCACCGGTTCCGAAACGGGGACATTCTACATTGGTCAAATAGCTGCTTTCGATATAGCCGTGAAAAGCAGGGTCACTTTTTACTTTGTCGTTATTGATGGTTCTGCGAAAAGCAACCAGGTAATCGTTTACTTTTCGTGCAAATTTTTCTGCGGAAGGCAAAGCCACGATCTTAAGAGGCGCTACGGGCATTGCATTTTCCAATTCGTGTGTATTAGCCATGATTTCCTCCGAAACTACAAATTTTACACTTTATTTATAGCATTCATAGGGTGACACGTCAAGGAATTTATAGTATTATGGAAGGGTGTAGGGGGACAGGACCGCAGGTATATCCTGTCGGCTACGAAAGGAAAAATCGGTTTTATGAACAAAAACAAAGGTCATATAATCAAGAACGTCAAACCGGGCAGCATCGCGGAAGAGATGGGACTGGAGCCCGGCGACAAAATTATGGCAGTGGACGGCACGGTCATTGAGGATGTTTTTGATTTTGAATTTCTGATACAGGATACCTATATAGAGGTGGACGTGGAGACAAAGGACGGAGAGGAGTGCCGTCTGGAAATCGAAAAGGATTTTGATGAGGATCTGGGCATCGAATTTGAAAACGGTCTGATGAGCGAATACCGTCACTGTCACAACAAATGCATTTTCTGCTTTATCGATCAGATGCCGAAGGGTATGCGGGAAAATCTGTACTTTAAGGACGATGACTCAAGACTTTCGTTCCTGCAGGGCAATTACATTACCCTGACCAACATGTCCGAGCACGACATCGACAGGATTATCCGTTACCATTTAGCCCCCATCAACATTTCCATCCAGACCATGAACCCCGAGCTTCGCTGCATGATGCTGCACAACCGCTTTGCGGGAGAAGCCTTAAAAAAATTAGACAGGCTTTACGAAGCGGGCATTGAAATGAACGGACAGATTGTACTCTGCAAGGGAGTAAACGACGGGGACGAGCTGGATTTCAGCATAAGGGAAATGGCAAAATATCTTCCTTATTTAGAGAGTGTTTCCGTGGTGCCTGTGGGACTTTCCAAATACCGTGACGGTCTTTATCCGCTGCAGCCCTTCAATAAAGAGGACGCCGGCAAAGTCATAGACCTGATAGAAAGCTGGCAGAAAAAGCTGTATCCGAAGTTTGGCGTGCATTTTATCCATGCCAGTGACGAATGGTACATTTTAGCGGAACGCCCCATGCCGGAGGAGGAGCGGTACGACGGGTATCTGCAGCTCGAAAACGGCGTGGGCATGGTGCGGCTTTTCCTGAATGAGTTCCATGATTATATGGAAGAATTAAAAAAAGAAAGGAAGCTGCCGGACGACAGCTTTACCGGAAAGATATCCCTTGTTACCGCCAGACTGATGTATTCCTACATCGTGAAAATGGCAAAGGAAGTGGAAGAGGCATTCCCGGGACTTACCATTCAGGTATTCTGCATCCGCAACGATTTCTTCGGGGAAAACATTACCGTGACGGGACTTCTCACGGGACAGGATATCTTAAACCAGTTAAAAGGAAAGGATTTGGGCGATCTGGTGCTTCTGCCGGAAAACGTCATGCGTCTGGAGGAGGAGTTATTCTTAGACGATATGAAGCTTTCCGAGCTGACAAATGCTTTACAAGTGCCGGTAGATATTGTAAAATCAAGTGGTTGTGAGTTTGTAAAAAGCATTCTTTCCGGAGCAAGGAGGAAGACAGATGAGTGATAGAAAAAGAAAACCCATTGTAGCCGTGGTAGGACGCCCCAACGTAGGAAAGTCCACACTTTTTAATGCGCTGGCAGGCGAAAAAATCTCCATCGTAAAAGATACCCCGGGTATTACAAGGGACCGTATTTATACAGATATCACATGGCTGGATCATGTGTTCACCATGGTTGATACCGGCGGTATCGAGCCGGACAGCAAGGACATCATCCTGTCCCAGATGAGGGAGCAGGCACAGATGGCGATTGACACGGCGGATGTCATTATTTTTATGGTGGATGTGAAGCAGGGACTTGTGGATGCGGACGCCAAGGTGGCAGACATGCTGAGACGTTCCCATAAGCCGGTAGTTCTGGTGGTAAACAAGGTGGACAGCTTTGCCAAGTACGGCAATGATGTCTATGAATTCTATAATTTAGGCATCGGAGAGCCTTACCCCATTTCCTCCGTCAACAAGTTAGGACTGGGCGAAATGCTGGACAAGGTAATTTCCCATTTCCCGGACGAAGCGGACGGCACGGAAGAAGACGACCGTATCCGTGTGGCGATTGTCGGAAAGCCCAATGTGGGTAAATCCTCCATTATCAACCGGATGCTCGGCGAAAACCGTCTGATTGTTTCCGATATTGCCGGTACCACCCGTGATGCCGTGGATACGGATGTGACCTTTAACGGCAGGGAATATGTGTTTATCGATACGGCGGGTCTGCGCCGCAAGAATAAAATCAAAGAGGATCTGGAGCATTACATGATTGTGCGTACGGTGGGCGCCGTAGAGCGTGCGGATGTAGTTATCCTGGTCATTGATGCGGTGGAAGGCGTGACCGAACAGGATGCCAAGATTGCCGGCATTGCCCATGAAAGAGGCAAAGCGATCATCATTGCCGTCAACAAGTGGGATGCCGTGGAAAAGGACGACAAGACCATTTACCGTTTTACGGAAAAGGTCAGAAATACCCTTTCCTTTATGCAGTATGCGGAAATCGTGTTCATTTCCGCAAAGACCGGGCAGAGACTTCCCAAGCTGTTTGAAACCATAGATATGGTAAGCGAAAACCACGCCATGAGAGTGCAGACCGGTGTGTTAAACGAAATCATGACGCAGGCCGTTGCCATGCAGCAGCCGCCTACGGACAAGGGAAAGCGCCTAAAGCTTTACTACATCACCCAGGCATCGGTAAAGCCGCCCACTTTTGTCATTTTCGTAAACGACAAGGAGCTGATGCATTTCTCTTATACCCGTTACATTGAAAATCAGATCAGACAGACCTTCGGATTTAAGGGAACACCGCTTCGTTTTATTATACGTGAGAGAAAGGCTAAGGAACAATGATAGCAGAAAGAATTATTTGTCTTGTCATCGGTTATGTATTCGGATTATTCCAGACGGCGTTTTTTTATGGAAAAGCGCACGGTATCGACATCAGGGAGCACGGCAGCGGCAACTCCGGTACCACCAATGCCTTACGGGTGCTGGGCACCAAAGCGGGGCTCATTGTATTTGCCGGTGACTGCTTAAAATGTATGGCGGCTATTTTCCTGACCAAATTATTATTCGGAAAGAGCCATCCCGATTTTGTATACCTGTTTGCCCTCTATACCGGAGCCGGAGTGATTTTAGGACATAACTATCCCTTTTATATGCATTTTAAGGGAGGAAAGGGCATTGCGGCAACGGCAGGGCTGGTGCTTTCCTTCCATCCGTATTTCATACCCACCGGCATTATCCTGTTTTTCGGCACTTTTCTTACCACCCATTATGTTTCGTTAGGCTCCCTGCTTGTGTATGCGGGCTTTATGATCCAGATGGTGGTTTCCGGACAGCTCGGTGTGTTCGGTGCAGGCGTCAGCCGGGCAACCCTCATTGAAATGTATATCATTACCGCCTTTTTAACGGCAATGGCATACTGGAAGCACAGACAGAATATCGTAAGACTGGCAAAGGGAACGGAGAGAAAGACCTATCTGTTCAAGAAAAACAAGGACGAATAAGGTTGTAATTTTCCCGTAAGGGAAGAAACGGAGGCTGTTATGGCAAAAATCAGTATTTTGGGCGGCGGAAGCTGGGGCATTGCCCTTTCCGTACATCTGCATAAATTAGGACATGAAATTACCGTCTGGTCCAAGGTGCCGGCGGAAATCGAAATGTTAAAACAGAATCATGAGCATAAAATGCTGCCGGGCATCAGGCTGCCGGAGGACATGATTTTTACAACGGACGATAAGGAAGCCGTGACGGGCAAGGATGTGCTGGTTATGGCGGTGGCAAGCGCCTACACCAGGGCAACGGCAAAGGAGTTATCCCCTCTGATTGCGCCGGGACAGATTATCGTCAATGTGGCAAAGGGCGTGGAGGATCACACCTATATGACACTGTCGGAAATTATCGAACAGGAAATCCCGCAGGCAGAGGTAGCGGTTCTTTCCGGACCTTCCCATGCGGAGGAGGTAAGCCGCGGCATTCCGACCACCATTGTAGTGGGAGCGAAGAAGCGGAAAACGGCAGAATATTTACAGAATATCTTCATCAGTGATGTGTTCCGCGTGTATACCAGCCCCGACGTGCTGGGTATGGAGCTCGGCGGAGCCCTGAAAAATGTAGTGGCTCTGGCAGCCGGTATGGCGGACGGCCTGGGCTACGGGGACAATACCAAGGCAGCGCTTATCACGAGAGGTATTGCCGAGATTGCAAGACTGGGTACCGCCATGGGAGCCAAATTTGAAACCTTCTGCGGACTCACCGGTATCGGAGATCTGATTGTTACCTGCGCCTCCATGCATTCCCGCAACCGGAGAGCCGGCATTTTAATCGGTCAGGGCAAGAGCATGGAAGAAGCCATGGCAGAAGTAAAAATGGTAGTGGAGGGCGTGTATTCCGCCAAGGCTGCCATGGGACTGGCGGAAAAATATAACGTACAGCTTCCCATTATCGAACAGGTCAACAAGATTCTGTTTGATGGAAAACCGGCTGCGGATGCGGTGAGGGATCTGATGCTCCGCGACAAGAAAATCGAAATCAGCGACGCAGGCTGGGACGAAGAATAAATATAGCCGTTCATAAAGAAGAAAACAAATAGGGAGTGGTCCGCAATGGACTACTCCTTTCTTTTTGCCGTTTTTCTGAAAAATGTGAAAACATTAAGTAATAGGAGCCGTTCACAATGAAAGGACATTTATTAACAGATTATATTAACAGATTTTATTAACAGATAAGGAGATAGAACAATTTTTCAAATATCTGCATGAGAGGAAAAGAGCGAGAACACACAGAAGAAATATATCCGTGATGCGATTACCCAAAGGAAAAAGAGAAAATGGGTACAGGGAAGAAAAAATGACGCCAGTACCCAAAGGGAAAAGAGAAAATGGGTACAGGAAAGAAAAAAAGACGCCAGTACCAAAAGGGAAACGAGAAACTGGGTACAGGAAAGAAAAAAAGACGCCAGTACCAAAAGAGAAACGAGAAAATGGGTATAGGAAAGAAAAAAAGACGCCAGTACCCAAAGAAAAAAGAGAAACTGGGTATAGGAAAGAAAAAATGACGCCAGTACCCAAAAAGAAACGAGAAAATGGGTACAGGGAAGAAAAAATGACGCCAGTACCCAAAAAGAAACGAGAAACTGGGTATAGGAAAGAAAAAATGACGCCAGTACCCAAAGAGAAACGAGAAACTGGGTATAGGAAAGACAAAATCATACTTTTGGGTGATGTGCAAAAGAAGAAAATACGTTATGCTTAAAGTAAAAAAATGGGTGAATACCCGGCAAAAAAAGGAAGGAAGGGAGAATTGTATGAAAAGAAAAGGAAAACGTATTGCAGCCATGCTTCTGGCAATCGGACTTCTTCTGTCGGATATACCGGTGACTGCGTGGGCGGTTTCCCCGGAGTATTTACCGGAAACCGAAGCAACAATACCGGAAACCGAAGCGGCAACACCGGAAACCGAAGCGGCAACACCGGAAACCGAAGTGGCAACACCGGAAACCGAAGCGGCAACATCGGAAACTGTTTCCGAGGGGGATATTGTTGAGGAGCCGGCAAAGGAGATAACACCGGTAAGAGCGGAGAATACCCTGACAGCGCTTTACATCACGGAGAACGCAGAAAGCGGCGCAATATCCGTGGATGTCACAAAGGATGCAGAGGGCAACGGCTGGCGTTATGAGGCGGCTACCGGTACACTGGCGTTGGAGGGATTTCATGGGGAAAACATTACGGCAGAGGGAAATCTCTTGCTGAAGCTTTCCCAGAACAACTATATCACGGCAGCCACGCCTGGTAAGTGCGGTCTTGATGTATGTGGTACACTGACGGTGGATAAGACGGATTCCGACACCGGGGACATCCTGACAGTGACAGGCGCTGCGGACGGCACAGAGTGTAAATATTTGATCTTTGTGGGAGACAGTTATGGAAATTCCCAAAAGATGGAAGTAAAGGGAGGTACCCTGATCATATCCTCTCCCAAGGCAGAGCAAAGTGAAGGCTATGCGGTAAAGGCAGACATTACGGTAAGCGGAGCGGCAAACCTGCAGGCTGAGACAGTCAGCAATTTTACAGATCATCTTCTTATTCTGGAAAGCAGCGGGGAAACCAATATCCGGGTGGAACGGGCAAGTGCGTATGTGGGAGCCTTATGCAGCCAGCTGTGGGTAAGAGGAAGAGGACCGGTCAGCATAGAGGCGCGCAATCCGGAAACGGGAGAATACGGTACAGCAGTCCGGTATCTCTATGAATACACGGGAACCTCCAAACTCAGCTTTAAGGGAGGCGTATCCACAGAAACGAGTGGCAGCATATGCGAAGCAAAGATACAGGAGAAGATGTCAATCACTTCCCTTACCGGCAACCGTTTTATTCTTTATAGCAGATATAAGGAGAAGACAAATATTTATGGCATCTGGTTCTGTGACCCGGCGGGAAACATCCTGACGGAGTTTACCATGGAAGCGGTAGAAGGGGACTTTGCGATAACGGATACACCGCTTTTAGATGTACCGGATCTGAAGGTAGGAGAATATTACAGAGGTATGCCGGTGCAAAACTGCCTTCATAGGATATATTATTATAATACCGGTTATAATACCGATGTTTCCTATGCCTTAAAGGAAGGAAGCAGCCTGCCGGAGGGACTGACCCTGGATAGAGGAGCAGGATATATAGATGGCACCCCCACTGCGGAATGTCCCGCGGGCAAGGTGGTTGTGGTGGCAACCAAGAAAAGCACCGGGGAGACAGCGGAGGTGGAAATTGCCTACGGTGCGGTAACGGAAAAGGATAAGTTTCTTACCGTGGGGGAGGAAAGTGTTAATACAAAAGTGGATGCCGCCGGTACGGGCTGGAGTTACCGGGCAGAAGGAGCCATACTTACACTTTCCGGCTACAATGGCGGAGAAATCAGCTATGAAGGGGATTTAAATCTGTGTTTATCCGGCAACAACTATATTACGGCAGCCACGCCTGGTAAGAGCGGTCTGGATGTATGCGGTACACTGACGGTGGATAAGACGGATTCCGACACCGGGGATACCCTGACAGTGGCAGGCGCTGCGGACGGCACAAAGTGTAAATATTTGATCTTTGTAGAAGGCAGAAAGATGGAAATAAAGGGAGGTACCCTGATCATATCCTCTCCCAAGGCAGAGCAAAGTGAAGGCTATGCGGTAAAGGCAGACATTACGGTAAGCGGAGCGGCAAACCTGCAGGCTGAGACAGTCAGCAATTTTACAGATCATCTTCTTATTCTGGAAAGCAGCGGGGAAACCAATATCCGGGTGGAACGGGCAAGTGCGTATGTGGGAGCCTTATGCAGCCAGCTGTGGGTAAGAGGAAGAGGACCGGTCAGCATAGAGGCGCGCAATCCGGAAACGGGAGAATACGGTACAGCAGTCCGGTATCTCTATGAATACACGGGAACCTCCAAACTCAGCTTTAAGGGAGGCGTATCCACAGAAACGAGTGGCAGCATATGCGAAGCAAAGATACAGGAGAAGATGTCAATCACTTCCCTTACCGGCAACCGTTTTATTCTTTATAGCAGATATAAGGAGAAGACAAATATTTATGGCATCTGGTTCTGTGACCCGGCGGGAAACATCCTGACGGAGTTTACCATGGAAGCGGTAGAAGGGGACTTTGCGATAACGGATACACCGCTTTTAGATGTACCGGATCTGAAGGTAGGAGAATATTACAGAGGTATGCCGGTGCAAAACTGCCTTCATAGGATATATTATTATAATACCGGTTATAATACCGATGTTTCCTATGCCTTAAAGGAAGGAAGCAGCCTGCCGGAGGGACTGACCCTGGATAGAGGAGCAGGATATATAGATGGCACCCCCACTGCGGAATGTCCCGCGGGCAAGGTGGTTGTGGTGGCAACCAAGAAAAGCACCGGGGAAACGGCGGAGGTGGAAATCGCCTACGGTGCGGTAACGGTGGCAACCCCCGTCACGGGAGTGAGCCTTAATACGGCTTCCCTGCTGCTTGCAGAAGGGGAAAGCGCCGTACTTACCGCCACGGTGGAGCCGGCAGAGGCAAGCATCAGCGAGGTAAGCTTTAAAAGCTCCGACAGCAGTATCGCAGGTATCAGCGCAACGGGAAATACCGCAGTGGTGACAGCGGGAAAACCCGGTACCGCAAGGATTACGGTAACCACAAAACAGGGCGGAATGACGGCTTACTGTGATGTGACGGTAAAGGCAGCCGTACCGGCAGTCAGCTTTGATGTGGAGAAAAACCGGATTACCGGCTTTGTGGCAGAGAAAACCTATGAGATCACGGACAAGGCCAGCGGAGAGGTGTTGCAGCCGTCCTTCCGCGGCAGGACCCTGGTGGAAGTGCCGGCGGCATGGTTCGGAAAAACGGTGTGCATAAGGGAAAAAGGAGCGGACGGCGGGGATTCCGACGCCATGGAGCTTGTCATTTCCCATGCGTTTGCGGATACCTATTCCGCGGATGATAAAAACCACTGGAAGGAGTGTGTCTGCGGGGAAAAGACGGAGCAGGCGCCCCATACTTATGCATGGAAGGTGGACACGGAGCCTACGGACAGCAGTGACGGGGAAAAGCACCGGTACTGTACAGTCTGCGGTTATGAGGAAGAAACCAGGGTAAGCATTCCCCACTATCTGAGGGAGAGCCTTGTCTTTACAGGCATTACGGCGCCTACGGAGGGAGCGGAACCGGACTACTCGGTAGGAGAAGCCGGCGAGGACTGCGTGGAGATTACAAAGGTGGCATGGCTTTCTGACGGAAATCCCATGGTGAGCGGTGCGGTCTTTGAAAAGGAAAAGGAATACTGCCTTACGGTGGACTTTACCATGAAGGGAAGCTACCACCTGCCGGCGGACACAGCCGGTGTGGCAACGGAGCTTCAGAACGTGGATGCGGGAGCCGTGACGGATAAAAAGCTTAGCGGCGATGCAGCGACGGGCTACCGCCTGACGGTCACCTTCCTGCGTGCGGGAGAGGCAGTGGAGCTTACGGAAGAAACGGTAAGCATCAGCGGACTGGCAGAGGGCTATGAATATACGGGAGAAGCCCTGACCCCCGAATTCCTTGTTTCCTATGTCAGCGGAACGGAACAGAGGGCGCTTGTCCGGGATAAACATTATACGGTTTCCTATGAGGAAAATACACAGCCCGGTTACGCAAAGGTAACCATCCGCGGAAAGGGAATCTACAAAGGAACCGTGGAAGCGAGCTTCCTTATTTACCGGCAGGTTTCCGACCTTACATTGTGCGAGGCGGCGTATACCTATACGGGAAAGGAAATCCTGCCCGAGACGGAAATCAGGGACAGGGGCATCCTGCTTACGGCGGGAGAGGATTACCTGGTGGAAAGCATCACGGATAACCTGATGCCCGGCTATATGAAGATAACGGTAACGGGAGGCAGCAACGGAAAATACCGTGGAAGCCATACCTTTACGGAAAGCATAAGAATAAAGGGCTTACCCATAGAAGGCGCCGTGGTAACGGGACTGAAAAACGCAGTCTTTACCGGAAAGGAAATCACACCGCGGTTTACCGTAAAGCTTTCGGGTAAGGTACTGAAGGAGGGAACCGACTTTGAGGCGGTCTTCGTTGACAACCTGCATGCCGGTGAAGCCGGAGTAATCATCAACGGCAGAGGCATTTACGAAGGAAGTGTGAAAAAGACCTTTACCATTACGAGAAAAAGCTTTGCAGGGGTAAAGATTGCGGCGCCGGGAACACAGACCTATACCGGAAGCCCCATAAAGCCTGCCCTGACGGTGACGGACGGGGAAAGGCTGCTTACGGAAGGCGTGGACTATGTGGTAACGGGATATAATAACACGCAGCCCGGAAAGGCCGGCCTGACGGTGACGGCATGCGGGGATTATACAGGTGTTAAAAATATTTCCTTTGACATCCGTTACAGCCTGTCCCGTATCAGTGTAACCGGAGTGCCGGCAGGTACGGTTTATACGGGTAAGGCGGTGACACCGGAAGCGGTGCTTACGGACGCCAGCGGATATGTACTGCAGAAAAACAAAGACTATACGGTCAGCTACCGGAACAACAGGGATGCCGGAGAGGCGGAAATCCTTGTGAAGGGAAAGGGCGTTTATACGGGAAGCCTCCTGCTGACCTTCCGGATAGAGCCGGTTTCACTGGACACAGCGCTTGTAAGCGGCTGTAAGGATACGGTTTATACCGGAAAACCCGCGGTGGTAAAGCCGGTGGTAAAGCTTGGAAAAACCACACTGAAGGCAGGGAAGGATTATACGGTTTCCGTGGAGGACGCAGTGGATGCGGGAACTGCCGTATGCGTAATCACGGGTACCGGCAACTATAAGGGAGAGGTACGAGCAAACTTTACCGTGAAGCCCCAGTCCCTGAAGAGCTGCCGTCTTGACAACCCGGGTACCTGTCCCTTTGACGGGACGCCGGTGCGCCCAGCTGTCAGGGTTACCTGCGGAAAGAAGGTTCTTGACCAGCATACAGACTATACGGTAGCATATGAAAACAATACCGCAACAGGCAAGGGAAAGGTTGTGGTAACCGGAACCGGCAACTATGAAGGAAGCATAGAGAAAACCTTCCTTATCCGGGACAGCATTCTGACGGCGGAGATAAGCGGCGTGGAAACAGCCGTTACCTATACGGGAAAAGCAGTTACCTTCCCGGTTACCGTTACCAGAGGTGGTACGGTACTGAAAGCCGGAAAGGATTACAGCATCACCTATAAGAAGAACAAGGATGCGGGAGAAGCCTCTCTGGTGATTACCGGAAAAGGCATCTATACCGGGGAAATCGTGAAGAACTTCACCATAAAGAAGGCGGAGCTTGGTGCCGGCGGAGCCATCGGGGACATAAAGACGTTTACCTATACGGGAAAGGCCATCTGTCCTTCCGTAACGGTTACCTATGGAAAGACAAGGCTTACCGCAAAGGATTACCGGGTATACTATACAAGGAATACGGAGGCAGGCACAGCCAGAGTGACGGTAACCGGAACCGGCAACTATACGGGAACCCTTGCCGGGGAATTTACCATTGCCGCAAAGGAAATCCGGAAGTGCAGCATACGTGTATCGGATGCGCCGCTTCTGACCGCAACGGGAGGAATTCCCGAAATAACCGTAAAGGATGGCGGAACAGTTCTTTTACAGGGAAGGGATTATACGGTTTCCTATCAGGATAACCATTCCCTCGGAAAAGCAACGGCGGTAATTACAGGCTGCGGCAGCTACGGCGGGGAAACCGTAAAGACCTATCAGGTAAAGAAGGACTTTACCGCGGCAAAGCTGGCATGGGATCTGCCGGATGATTATTACAACGGAAAAGAAAAGAAACCGAAGATTTCGGTGACCCTGGACGGGGTGCCCTTAAAGGAAGGAAAGGACTATACCTTAAGCTATGTAAACTGCAAAAATGCGAGTGTGTCCGAATCGGCACAGGTGATTGCAAGCGGAAAGGGAGAGTATGCGGGAAGTCTGTCGATAAGCTTTACCATCCGACCGCTGTCCCTGAATTCCGGTTCCGTCACGGTAAGCAGGATCCGGGATGTGGTATACAACGGAAAAAGCCAGGAGCCGTCCTTTACCGTGAAGTACGGAAAGACGGTGTTAAAGAAGGATGTGGACTATACAGTTTCCTGTTACTGGAACGTGGATGCGGGAAATATATCCGTGACAATCCGCGGCAAGGGGAATTATGAAGGCACCGTGTATACGGGTTTCCGGATCACCCCGAAGAAGCTGACGGCAAAGATAGCGGCAATCCCGGATGTGAATTATACCCCGGAGGGAGCTGCTCCGGCGCTGACCCTGACGGACAGGGATAAAATCCTGCAGGAAGGAAGGGATTATACCGTAAGCTATACGGGAAACCGGGAAGTGGGAACGGCAACAGCGGTGGTAACGGGCTGCGGCAACTACAGCGGAACCCTGAAAAAGACCTTCCGGATAAAACCCATGGATCTTTCCGGTGTAAACATAAACAACATAGCATCAGAAAGCTATACGGGAAGTGCGGTAAGACCGGAGCCCGTGGTCTATGTGAACACGGCATCCGGAAGGGTATACCTTAAGGAAAACGTGGATTATGTGTATGCCTATGAGAATAATGTGGAGCCCGGCACGGCAACCGTAACCATAACGGGCTGCGGCAACTATACGGGAAGCAGAAAGAAAACCTTCCGCATTACCGAATAAGTCATTTTGATTGAAAAAGGGACGTAAAAATCCGGCAGAGAAATCTGCCGGATTTTTCGATGTTCCTATGGTCGGAAGCTTTGCTTCTTTTAATTGCGGTTGGATAAGTCCACATATTCGCGGTCTTCACCGACCGGCTTATAAGCGGGACGGATGATTTTGCCGTTGTTGGCAAGCTCCTCGAGTCTGTGGGCGCTCCAGCCGACGATTCGCGCTATGGCAAAAATCGGCGTATACAGCTCCATGGGCAGTCCCAGCATATGGTATACAAAGCCGGAGTAGAAGTCCACGTTGATGCTGACACCCTTGTACATCTGCCTTTCCGCAGAAATAACCTCGGGAGCCAGTTTTTCCACCAGGGAGTAGAGGGCAAATTCCTTTTGCAGCCCCTTTTCTTCGGACAATTTCTGCACGAAAGACTTGAAGGCAACGGCACGGGGGTCGGATTTGGAATAAATTGCATGTCCTACACCGTAAATCAGACCGGCGTGGTCGAAAGCTTCTTTATGTAACAGTTTCTTTAAATAACAGGATACTTCTTCTTCATCCTCCCAGTCGTGGATTTCCCGCTTCATTTCTTCAAACATTTTAACTACCTTGATATTGGCGCCGCCGTGCCTTGGCCCCTTCAGGGAGCCGATGGCTGCCGCAATGGTAGAATAGGTATCCGTCAGGGATGAGGTTACCACATGGGTAGTGAAGGAGGAGTTGTTGCCACCGCCGTGCTCCATATGAAGCACCAGGGCAATATCCAGTATCTTGGCTTCCAAAGGGGTGTAGGAGCTGTCGGGACGAAGAATGTGCAGGATATTTTCGGCTGTGGAAAGCTCCGGTATGGGCTGGTGGATAAACAGGCTGTTGCCGTCATGATAGTGGCTGTAAGCCTGATAGCCGTAAATGGACAGCATGGGGAACAGACTGATCAGCTGCATACACTGCCGTAATACATTGGGCAGGGAGGTATCGTCCGCACGGTCATCATAAGAATAAAGGGTAAGCACACTGCGGGCAAGGGTATTCATCATATCCTTACTGGGTGCCTTCATAATAATATCTCTTACAAAGCTGGTGGGCAGGGAACGGTAGCTGCCGAGAAGCTTCCGGAATTCCGCAAGCTCTGTGCTGTTGGGAAGCTCTCCGAACAATAAAAGATAAGCGGTTTCTTCAAAACCGAAACGGTCATCCTTTGTAAAACCGTTAATCAGGTCCTGTACATTGTAGCCGCGGTAAAAAAGCTTACCGTGAGCCGGAACGGAAACACCGTCCTTTATCTCGGTAGCACGTACATCGGAAATATGGGTAAGTCCTGCCAGAACGCCCTTTCCGTTTATGTCACGAAGTCCCCTCTTTACGTCATAACGGGTATACAGTTCGGAATCTATGATTCCTGCTTCCTCTGACTTTTTGGCAAGTCTGAGAATCTCTGGGGTAATGTCGGAAAATGTATTATGTTCCATGGGTCTGCTCCTTTCTGGCTGGAATTTAAAAATAACTTTCTGTATTTTAACATAAAAAAATCGTGTTTAGCAAGAAAATTTAGGATTATTTACAAAAAGTTCATAAATATACGGAAATTTCCGGGTGGATTTTTTGAGCGGAAAAGATTACAATAGAGGATGCGTACCGTATCAGACGGTCAGTTTGGCAAAGAAAGGATAGCAGTATGGAAAACAGAACAATAACGGATAGACTTAGTGCCCTGCGGCAGGCCATGGCGCGGGAAAAGATAGATTTTTACATGATTCCCACGGCGGATTTCCACAATTCGGAATATGTAAACGATTATTTCAAGGTAAGGGAATTTTTCTGCGGATTTACCGGTTCCAACGGCACTCTTGTGGTATGGAAGGAAGGAGCCGGTCTCTGGACGGACGGCAGATATTTTATTCAGGCGGAAAACGAGCTTACGGGCACGGGTGTGACCCTGTTCCGCATGCTGCAGGAGGGCGTTCCCACCATAGAGGAATTTTTACAGAAGGAAATGAAGGACGGTGAAACGCTGGGCTTTGACGGCAGAGTCATTTCCGCAGCGGAGGGCAAGCGTTACGAAAAGGCGCTTGCCGGCAAAAATATTGTCTTTTCCTATGATAAAGACCTTGCGGAGAGCATCTGGACGGACAGACCGGCATTCCCGGCAGGACAGGTCAGTGTGCTTCCCGGCGATATCGTAGGAAAGACCGCGGGAGAGAAGCTTGCCGAGGTGCGGCAGGAGCTGACAAAAAAAGGAGCGGAGAGTCTGCTGCTTACGAAGCTGGACGACATCATGTGGCTGTTTAACATCCGAGGCTGCGATGTGGAATGCAATCCCGTAGCCATGTCCTATGCCTATATCACACAGGACGGAGCCGTGCTGTTTATCCGGAAGGAAGCACTTTCCGGTGAAGTGCTTTCCTACCTCGGTAAAACCGGTACGGAAGTAAAGGAATACGGAGAAATCACGGACTTTGTAAGGGCGCTTCCGGGGAACGGCAAAAACCTTCTGGATGAGCGTTATGTGGGTTATAACTTCTATAAAATATTACAGGAAAAACAGGCGGTTACGGAGGGGAAAAATCCCATCGAACTCCTGAAAGCCGTAAAGAATGCCACCGAGCTTGCCAATATGGAAAAAGTATACCTGCAGGACAGTGTGGCAGTGACGAAATTCATCTACTGGCTGAAGACCCATGTGGGCAGGGAAGAAATTACGGAGGTGACGGCAGCCGATTATCTGGAGGGACTGCGCAGACAGATTCCGGGCTTCTTCGATTTATCCTTCCCGACCATTGCGGGCTACAAGGCAAATGCTGCCATGATGCATTACGAAGCGACCCCGGAAACGGCAGCGACACTTGCACCGGAAGGCATGCTTTTAGTGGATTCCGGCGGACAGTATTTAGGCGGCACCACGGATGTGACAAGAACCATTGTATTAGGCCCCATTTCCGATGAAATCAAAATGCATTATACCAAGGTGGCGGCTGCGGTCATGCAGCTTACCCATGCACACTGGATTTACGGCTGCACCGGCAGAAACTTAGACATCCTGGCACGTCAGCCGCTGTGGGATTTAGGCATTGACTACCAGTGCGGCACCGGTCACGGCGTAGGCTATATCTTAAATGTACACGAAGGCCCCCAGGGCATGCGCTGGCGTTTCACGAACGGTATGGAAGAGGCCGTGTTTGAAGCGGGCATGGACATCACCAACGAACCCGGCGTATACATTGCGGGCAGCCACGGCATCCGTATCGAAAACGTCATGGTAGCAGAAAACGATGTGAAGAACGAATACGGTCAGTTCATGCATTTCAAGACACTTACCTGGGCGCCCATTGACCGGGACGGCATCGATGTTAAATACCTGTCCGATACCCAGATTGCCATGTTAAACGAGTACCAGCAGGCTGTTTACGAAAAGATTTCCCCTTACCTTACCGAAGAGGAAAAACAGTGGCTTAAGGAAGAAACGGCGAAATTCTAAAATTGGTATAAAATTTTTAACGGTTTCTTGACATTTTTAATGGCTTTTGAGATAATACAACCGATGTGGCAGAAGATAAACACATACAAAAAATAAGGAAAGAGGTTAATGTAAGATGGCAGAGATTAATTTAAGCAAGTACGGTATTACCGGTACTACAGAAATCGTTCACAATCCTTCTTATGAAATGTTATTCAAAGAAGAGACCAGACCTGAACTGACAGGCTATGAAAAAGGCCAGGAAACAGAGCTTGGTGCGGTAAACGTTATGACCGGTATTTATACAGGACGTTCCCCTAAAGACAAGTTTATCGTTGTGGATGAAAACTCCAAGGATACTGTTTGGTGGACATCCGATGAATATAAGAACGACAACCATCCCATGACAGAAGAAACATGGGCAGCCGTTAAGGAAATCGCAAAGAAAGAGCTTTCCAACAAGAGACTGTTCGTAGTTGATGCATTCTGCGGCGCAAACAAAGATACCCGTATGGCTATCCGTTTCATCGTAGAAGTAGCTTGGCAGGCACATTTCGTTACGAACATGTTCATCCAGCCTTCCGAAGAAGAATTAGCAAACTTTGAGCCTGATTTCGTTGTTTACAACGCATCCAAGGCAAAGGTAGAAAACTACAAGGAATTAGGTCTTAACTCCGAAACCTGCGTAGCATTCAACATCACAAGCCGTGAGCAGGTTATCGTAAATACCTGGTACGGCGGTGAAATGAAGAAGGGTATGTTCTCCATGATGAACTACTACCTGCCTTTAAAGGGCATGGCTTCCATGCACTGCTCCGCAAACACTGATATGGAAGGCAAGAACACCGCAATCTTCTTTGGTCTGTCCGGTACCGGCAAGACCACCCTTTCCACCGACCCTAAGCGTTTACTCATCGGTGATGACGAACACGGCTGGGATGACAACGGTGTATTCAACTTTGAAGGCGGTTGCTATGCAAAGGTTATCAACCTTGACAAGGATTCCGAGCCTGATATCTACAATGCTATCAGAAGAGATGCTCTTTTAGAGAATGTTACCGTTGATGCAGAAGGAAAGATTGACTTCGATGATAAGAGCGTAACCGAGAACACCCGTGTTTCTTATCCCATCAACCACATTCAGAACATTGTACGTCCTATTTCTTCCGCACCTGCTGCAAAGAACGTAATCTTCCTTTCCGCAGATGCATTCGGCGTACTTCCTCCTGTATCTATTCTGACACCGGAACAGACACAGTATTACTTCCTTTCCGGATTTACCGCAAAGCTGGCAGGTACAGAGCGTGGTATTACAGAGCCCACCCCGACCTTCTCCGCTTGCTTTGGACAGGCATTCCTGGAACTGCATCCTACCAAGTATGCAGAAGAGTTAGTTAAGAAGATGCAGAAGAGCGGTGCTAAGGCATACTTAGTAAACACCGGCTGGAACGGTACCGGCAAGCGTATCTCCATTAAGGATACCCGTGGTATCATCGATGCTATCTTAAGCGGCGCTATTAACGAAGCTCCCACCAAGAAGATTCCTCACTTTGATTTTGAAGTTCCTACCGAACTGCCCGGCGTTGATCCTGCCATCTTAGACCCGAGAGACACCTACAAGGATGCATCCGAATGGGAAGTTAAGGCAAAAGACTTAGCAGGCAGATTCATTAAGAACTTTGCTAAGTACGAAGGAAATGCAGCTGGTAAGGCATTAGTTGCAGCAGGCCCTCAGTTATAATCAAAAAAACAGTTACCATCAAAAAATAGTCATAATCAAATAAAACTGATTAACAGTGAAAAACAGCCATCTGTCTCAAAAGCAGGTGGCTGTTTTTGCGTTATTGTGTTTTATTCTTTTCCCAATAGCCAGTCAGATAGATTTTTAACCTGAATGCCATTGTAGTTTCCTACAGTGAATCTGTCTCCGGTCAAAATGATTTTATTATAATTGTCTCGGATATTTGTCAAAGGTTTTAGTTCACGATCAAAAGTTTCTTTTGCAGTCATATCAGCAGTGACCTGAAAATAAGTATAAGATTCTTGCCTTTCTGCGACAAAGTCTACTTCTGAATTGCCAATTTTTCCAATCATGACGCGATATCCACGACGAAGAAGTTCAAAATAGACAATATTTTCTAAAGAAAATCCCAAATCATATTGTTGGCGGGGAAGAATATGGTTTCGTAAGCCAAGATCTACAATATAAAGCTTTCGACTGGCTTTCAGGATTTGCTTTCCTACAATATCAAAACGTTCTGCAGGATAAAATATAAAAGATTCTGTGAGTGCTTCTACATAATCACCAACCGTATTAGGTGAAATTTTCCTCCCGTTTGAGGTAAGGTAATCAGTAATGCTCCGGATGGATACAGGATTTCCGGCAACACTTGCCAGGTATTTGGCTATCGTTTTCAGCAGGAGAATATCGGTGATTTTTCTTTTAGCAGGATCCTTTTCTTTTCGGGCTTGTCGATCTTCTATATCTTTTATAATCACCGTATTGTAGATACCTTCTAAATAGGTTTCTATCTTTTCACGGGTACGCTCCATGACTGCAATATAGGGAAGACCACCATCACGCATATATTCGGAAAGTCCGCGCTCTTGTTCCATGCCGGTGATTTCTAAAAATTCCTTAAAAGATAACGGAAGCATTTTGACTTCAACATAGCGTCCAGTCAATAGCGTGGCAAGATCTCCGGAAAGCATATACGCATTGGAGCCGGTAATGTAGATGTCTACATTTGGTTTCACATAGAGACTGTCCACAACTTTTTCAAACGATGGAACTTTCTGAATCTCATCTATGAAAAGATATGTTATTTTTTCTTTACAAAGGCGAGTCTTGAGGTACGAATATAATTTTTTGTAGTCAAGCAACTCTTCATATTCGAGTTCCTCAAAATTAATAGAAACAATTTGATCCTCAGAAACGCCGTTTGCTTTTAACCATGCCTGATATTGTAAAAGCAGAGTAGATTTGCCGCAGCGTCGGATGCCGGTGACAACTTTTATAACTTGTTCATCTTTCCATTGAATTAATTGGTTTAGGTATTCTTTTCTTTCAACCAAAAATAATCACCTCCATCAAATAGTATTCCAATTTTAGCACGAAATATGCAAAAAGTCAATTTTTGTTCCGAAACCGGAACAAAAATCATAATACAGTAAAAATTTTACAGTTGTAAAACAGCAGTGGTTTTGTTATAATAAATCTAACCTGAAATGTGCGATAAACTCTTGTTAGTTTTGAACCTACATTTACTTTAAACGGGATTCCTATATTGCTGTGTGGCTGTCAAGCCTCCACTCGAAAGAGGATTGCAGGGGAAGGCAAAAGCATAGTTGCGGTGACCCACCTAACGACAGTTAGGAGTCAAAAGGCAGGAGCCGGCATTTTGGGGATACACAGGATACGAAAGAGCAGCATGAATGTGCTGCTCTTTTCTTGCTTATATTAGAGGATGTAGAGAATGCGAGGAATATTTACGTACCGGAGAGCAAAAAGCATTGAAAGGCACGTAAGAAAAGAGGAGGGTTTACGTGCCGGAGAGCAAAAAGCATTAAAAGGCACGTAAGAAAAGAGGAGGGTTTACGTGCCGGAGAGCAAAAAGCATTGAAAGGCACGTAAGAAAAGAGGAGGGTTTACGTGCCAGAGAGCAAAAAGCATTGAAAGGCACGTAAGAAAGGAAGAAAGTCTACGTGCCGGAGAGCAAAAAGCATTAAAAGGCACGTAAGAAAGGGAGAAAGTCTACGTGCCAAAAGGCAAACAGTGTTAAAAAACACGTAAGGGAAAGGGGAAGCGTGGTTAAATGGGGAAAACGGAGCGTATACATAAGAAAGCCGTTCTGATTATTATAGGCATTCTGCTGCTTTTGGGAATAAGCTGCGTGAATAGTTGCAGCGCAGCAAAACAGCAAAATGCGAAAAACGGAGTGTACCCTGCAGAAGGGGCGAAAGACGAGGAGGCGGAAAATACCGTCAGCGGTGGAAATGCTCTGGCGCAAAAGGCGCCGGTAGTCTATACCGGAGAAGAAACTATCCGTGTGCTGATACAAAACAGTGACTATCAGGGGATTTATCACAAAGAGGTAAAGCTTTCCTGTGATACGGAATGGGAGCTGCATTATGGCCTGGACGGGGAACTTACGGAAAAGCATGCGGGGGGAGAAGAGCTTTTGCTGGATGAAAACAGTGCATGGTTTACGGAATGTGCGCGTATTGTGCTTAGCCCGGCAGAGGACGGTGGAAAGATAAGTCTGTTTTCCGTAAACCGCAGCCAGGGCACGCCAGCTTACCGGGGGAGTATGGAAATCCGGAAGACCGGACAGGGCTTTGTGGTAATCAATGAACTTCCCGTAGAGGAATATCTCTATGGTGTGGTGCCAAGTGAAATGCCGGTATCGTATCCGATGGAAGCCCTGAAAGCACAGGCAATCTGTGCGAGAACCTATGTCTATGCCCATCTGGAGAGTCCGGGATACGGAGAGTACGGTGCCCATGTGGACGACAGTACCGGCTATCAGGTTTATAACAATACTGCAGAAAAAGAGGAAGCCATACAGGCGGTGCAGGAAACAAAGGGAGAAGTGGTACGGCTAAACGGGGAATTGGTGGATACTTATTATTACTCTACCTCCTGCGGCTTTGGAGCGGATGAACGTGTCTGGAACCCGGGTGAGGAAAAAAAGGTGAGCTACCTGACGGCGGTCTCCATCAGTGAAACCGCCATGCAGCAGGATCAGAATAGTGCGGAAATTCCGGGAACAGAATATTTCACGGCGCAGGATATGTGCCGGGGCGATTACTTTCATGAATTTTTACATAATCCGCCGGAAACGGATTTTGAACGGCAGGAGCCCTGGTACCGGTGGAGCATCACGGTGGAAAGCTTAGATACGGAAAGCCTGCGGAAAGTCTTAAAGGAGAGGCAGGAAGCGGAGCCGGACCGGATACTTGTGGAGAAAAACGGTGACAAGACGGAGCCTGTCGGCAGCAATGCGGGAAATACGGACAGCAATGCAGAAGCTGCCGGGGAATGGGAAGACATCGGCAGGATAACGGACATCCGTATCGGGAAAAGAGGGGACGGCGGCATTGCGGAAAGTCTTGTGATTAAAGGGGAAAAGAAGACGGTGACGGTTCTGTCCCAGTACAACATCCGTGCGGTTCTGTGTGCGGGTGGTGTGACGGCGGTAAGGCAGGACGGCAGCAAGGTGGAATTGAAAATGCTGCTGCCCAGCGCATTTTTTGAGATTGAGTCTGTAAAAGAAGGCGAAAATATGATAGGATATAAGCTATACGGCGGCGGTTACGGTCACGGAGCGGGAATGTCCCAGAATGCAGCGAGACATATGGCGGAAAAAGGGTATACCACAGCCGATATTTTATTATTTTTTTACAGGGACTGTAAGATAGAAAATGTAAGAACGGAAACATAGAAAAGGTGTATGAATAAATATGTGGAAGAAACTTTTACTCATTGCGGATGATTTCCGAATAAAAATGAACCGGAAAAATATCAGTGCCTATGCGTCCAGTGTGGCCTTCTTTATTTTTTTGTCGCTGATTCCCATGCTGATGCTGCTTTGTACGGCGATTCCCTATACTCCGTTAACCAAAAGCAATCTGATCAGCTTTCTGGGAGATATGATACCGGAGGTTTTAAGACCTCTTTTAGTGCAGGTCATATCCGATGTGTATGAGTCCTCGGCAGGTGTTCTTTCCGTAGCGGCAATCGCAACCTGGTGGTCGGCTGGCAAGGGAGTGCTGGCTCTGACGAGAGGCTTAAATGAAATCAATGAAGTAAACGAAAAACGTAATTACGTCCTGCTCCGGGTGATGAGCAGCTTTTACACGCTGATTATGCTGGCGACGGTTATTCTGTCCCTGCTTATCAATGTTTTCGGCAAGGTTCTGGTAAATTACATAGTCAGCCAGTTTCCACGGACGGTGGATTTGTTTGAGTTTCTTCTGCATCTGCGTTTTGCTGCGGTGTGGGCGGTCATGACAATTTTCTTTACCATGATTTATACCTTTGTACCCAATAAAAAAATGAAGCTACGCATGCAGCTGCCGGGTGCGGCGTTTTCGGCCGTTGTATGGGGCGTTTTTTCCTGGGGCTTTTCCCTGTATGTGGGAAACGGGCATGCTTTTGATACCTATGGAAGTCTGTCCATGATAATCATTCTGATGATGTGGTTGTATTTCGGCATTTATATTATTTTGATAGGAGCGCAGATTAACCGTTATTTCGGCCCTGCATATCAGTTCCTTTATCGAAAAAAAGAGGAACGAAGGCAGAGCGGCAAGGCGGAGAGAACAGGAGAGTAGGGTGCAGAATAACAGACAATCGCTAATCTGGAATTTCATTTGTGTACTGCTTTTTTTAATGGTAGGTGTAGTGCGGCTTTTAAGACCCATAAATCCGGATTGTTCGGATAATGCCGTTGTTTTTGTGCTGTTTGTATTTTCGCTTGCCATCTGGACGGACAGAACCCGTCAGAGAATTGCAGTCGGTTCTGTCGGCAGGTATATTACGGCGGTTTCCCTTCTGATTCTTCTGCTTATGATCTTACGGACGGTTAAATTTATATTTCTCTCCGATGGGCATCTGCTGGCAAGGCTTTCCTGGTATGCCTACTATATTTCCATGAGCTTTCTTCCGTTGTTTCTTCTGTTTGCCGTGCTTTATACAGGGCGTCCTTACGGATATACCATAAGCAGGAAATGGTTTCTCTTATATATTCCGGCAACCCTGCTTTCCGTGTTATTTCTTACCAATGATTTGCACCAGAAGGCATTCCTGTTTCCCGGCGGCATCCATCTCTGGGACGATGTGCCTTACCGGTACGGGCCGGTGTATCTGGCGGAATGTATCTGGGTTGCGGTGGTTCTTATCACCATTCTGACGGTTACGTTTAAAAGATGTGTAATAGCCGAGTATCGCAGGAAAATCTGGATGCCGGTTCTTCCTCTTGTGCTGGGCATGGCGTATACCGTCTGCTATCTCTTTTTTCCGGGAGCTTTATTTCAGAGATTGTATAAGTTTGCGGAAATGATTGCTTTTATTTTCCCTGCCTTTCTGGAGGGGCTGATACAGGCGCATCTGTTTCCGTCCAATGACTGCTATGAAAACCTGTGGAAGGTATCTGATCTGAAATTCGGTATCATGGATAAAAACGGAAGAATTGTATACCAGTCGGAAAAGGGACTGCCGGTTACACTGAATGAAGTAGTGCTTTCGGAAAAGCAGGAGGTTTTTACGGAAAATGAAAATCTGGTACTGAGAAGCAGCCGGATAGCCGGAGGCTACAGCTTCTGGTTTAAGGATATAACGGAAATCAATCAGATAAACAGTGAGCTTATGGGGCTGGGAGACGTTATTGCGGAAGAAAATGCCATTTTAGAGGCGGAAAACGAGCTTTCCGAAAAGAGAAGCCGGATTGCGGAACAGGCAAGGCTGTACAATGGTATTTCGGAGGATGTTGCGCCGCAGCTGGAAGCTCTTTCCGGAATTTTGTCCTCTCCGCCGGAGGACGAGCCGGCGTTTCAAAAACGGATGAAAGAAGCTGCCATTTTGCAGGTTTATATAAAAAGACGTTCCAATCTGCTGCTTTTATCTTCTGAAAAAGCTTTTCTCTCTGCAATGGAGCTCTGGGTATCCGTGAAGGAATCGTTAAGCTACATTGCGCTGGCGGACAGGGCTGCTTACGGGGAGTATGAGGGAGACTGCGGTATAGAAACGGAAGCAGAAAAAATACTTTTCCTGTACCGTGCTTTTGAGGAAATCACAGAAGCGGCAATGCCGGGGCTCAGTGCGGTTTTCTTAAGACTTGGTTTTTACCGGGATGATTTTGTGATGCGGATAGAGCTGGCCACCCCCTCGGCACTTCTTCCCCGGGATTACGAACCGGAAAAACGCAGGCAGCTTAATGCAGAGTTTTCCATGGAAACAGAAAACAACAATCTGGGGCAGACGGAGAATGCCTATGTGTATGTACGAATGCCGGTGGGAGGTGCCTGAAGTATGGAATATGGTATGTTATCCGGAAAAATACAGACCTTTGCAGGTATAGTACAAATGCTTCTCGTAACGGCTTCGGCATGGATGTTTGTGAGGGCCTGTTCGTTGCGTCTTTCTAAAAAAATACTTGCCTTTACCTTTCTGTTTCTTTCGGTACAGATTCTTTTTTTACAGGCAGTCAGCGATGTTACGGTGGTAATGACAACAGGAAAAAAAGGGACCCTTCTTGCCCGTGTGGCAGGTCATGGACCGGCGGGCTTAGTGCTTTCCGTACTTGCGCTTTCAGTTCTGACCGGTATTTTCCAGTGGTCGTTTCTGTATAAAAAGAGCAGGGATGTGATTACTACAAGATCCATAAAAGAAAGTATTGACCTTTTGCCGGACGGTGTCTGCTTCAGTACAGACAGAGGGATGCCCATTCTGATGAACAGCAGGATGCGGCAGCTTTGTACGGAGTTTACGGGAGAAGGACTCATGGATACGGAAAAATTCTGGAGGGATTTACGGAACGGAAACGTAAGGAAGGGTATCCGGCCTCTTAAACAGAGGGAGGCGGCATTTATTGACACAAACGGCCAGGTATGGGATTTCAGAAGAAGCCGGCTTTCCTATGGAGGGGAGAAGGTTACGGAAATCTCGGCAGTAAACATTACTACGCAGTATCATCTGCATAAGGAGCTTGTGGAAAGATACGAAAGACTGAATGATGTAAACAGCCGTCTGCATCATTTCAGTGAAGAGGTGGAGAAGGTTACCAGAGAAAAGGAGATACTGGCAGCCAAAATAAAGCTGCATGATGAAATCGGACGGTCTCTTCTGATTCTGCGCTCGTACCTGACGGAAACACCGGAAAAAAGCATTCAGACAGAAACACCGGAAAAAAGCGCCCAGACGGAAAAAAGGGACCGGAGCCGGCTGCTGCCTCTCTGGCAGTATATAGTGACCTCCATGCAGGAGGGTACTATTCTGAAGGAAAGGGAGGACAGCCTTCTTTTGCTGAAAAAAGAAGCTACGGATTTCAATGTGGATATTTTCTTAGAGGGACTTCTTCCCACTAATCCTTCCGTGAGAAACGTTATTTTTGCGGCAGTCAGGGAATGCGCGGGGAATACCGCCAAGCATGCACGGGGTGACAGACTTTTTATTACCATACATGATACGGTAGAGAATACGGAAGTTTTTATTACGAATAACGGAAATGCGCCCGGCGGCAGCATCCATGAAACGGGCGGTTTGAAAAATCTCAGAAAAATGGTGGAAGAGCGAGGGGGAAGCATGCAGATAAAAAGCAGTCCGGTATTTGTTCTGCACCTATGCTTCCCCGAGTGGGGCGGAAACACGGAAAAGTCAGAGAGTGAGGGCACGGGAACCTATGAAATACAAAGTAATGATTGCGGATGACCAGTTTGTGGCAAGACAGCTTTTTGAATTATATGTAAAGTCAAGCGACAATTATGAAGTTGCCGTATCCGTGGATACAGCGGCGATGGTTGAAAATCTGCTGGAAACGGTAACGGTGGATTTGATCATCATGGATGTACTGATGAATGATGGCTCCAATGGGCTTGTTGCTGCGGAAAAAATAAAGAAGCTGTATCCGGAGATTAAAATTATAGTCGTAACATCCATGGCGGAAGTGTCCTGGATGGAACGTGCAAGGAAGGCAGGCATCGAGGGCTTCTGGTACAAGGAGGCATCTGGGGAGGATATTCTGTCTGTTATGGATGCGGTTATGGCAGGAGAAGCGGTATACCCGGATATACAGCCAAGGGTCCGGCTCGGTATGGCAGACAGCACGGATTTCACGGACAGGGAGCTGGAGGTTCTGCGGATAATGACAAAAGGGCTGTCGAATGCAGCCATTGCCCAGACATTGTGTATATCCGAAAATACAGTAAAATCCCATATCCAGCATATGCTTGAAAAAACAGGCTACGGAAACAGAACCGAGCTTGCCATTGAGGCGAGAGTGTCCGGTATTGTAATAGCAATGGAGGAATAAACGGTCCGTTTTATAAAAAATCATACTTTCGGGTGATGTGCGACAAGGAGTTACTTTATATAATGTTATTGGATGCGTATTAAAAAACGGGGGAAAGGATGGACAACTATATGAATGTAATTTTACAGAGATTGCCGGTAAATCTGCAGGAGCTTAGGGAAATGCCGGAAATGGAGCTTACGGCGCCGGAAAACACATGTGCCATGTTTCTGGTAAGTCTATATCTTTATCTGAAGGATAAAAAGGCAGGAACGGAGGCTGTGAATCTGTTAAGGGGCCCTCGTCCCATGACTACCTACGATGAACAGTTTTTAAGGGACAGACTCAGGGATAAGGCATATCTGCCGCTGGCTTATTTTGAAGGTGCTTCCCCGGAGAACAATTATACGCCGGAGATACCTTATGTTCTGGAGGTACTGGAAGATATGCGGCCGCAGGATGTGGAGCCGGGCTATGTGCGCCTGTACTTAAAGACGGAAGGAGCAGACTCTCCGCGTCCTGTTAAACTGAGACAAAAAGGAGAGAAATGGTACTTATGGGAATACTCCAGTATTTTGTCAGGCATCCGTATTCCGAAAGAGCAGGATCCCTGGGCATAAAATACAGCTAAAAAACAACTTACACCCTCGAAACCGGACGGTATCGTGGGTGTTTTTTTTTGCACTGTAAATTTGTAATTTTTTGTCTTGACAAACTGTACTACTATATGTATTATTGTATTAAGCACTTAGTACAATAGTACAGGGCGGAACGTATCGATACGAAAAAGAAAAGGAGTGAGCGGATGGCTTGGGATTTTGACTCAGACAGACCGATTTACACACAGATTTTGGAGGAAATGAAACGCAGGATTACCATGGGCGTTTATAAGCCGGGAAGCAAGATTCCGGCAGTGAGGGAGCTTGCCATGGAGGCATGCGTAAACCCCAATACGATGCAGAAAGCATTGTCCGAATTGGAAAACATCGGACTTGTGGAAAGCAGACGTACTTCCGGACGGTTTGTGACCGAAAATGTGGAAGATATCGGAAAGGAAAAAGAGGAGATAGCAAGAGAACAAGTTAAAATCTTTCTGACCAAAATGGAAAAATTGGGCTTTGACAGAAAAGAAATGATATCCATGATTGAAAATATGGAGAAAGAAGAGGAGTAAACAATGCAGGAGAATGTATTTGTTTGTGAGAAAGTTTCAAAACGGTATGGCAGCTTCCAGGCATTAAAACAGGTGAGTTTCTCTGTGGGAAAAGGAAAAATCGTAGGATTGCTCGGACCCAACGGCAGTGGAAAATCCACCCTGATTAAGCTGGCAAACGGACTTTTGGTGCCGACGGAAGGAAATATTAAAATTGACGGGGAGCCGGTAGGGCGCAGGACCAAAAGCATGGTTTCCTACCTGCCGGAACGCACTTACTTAAACACCTGGATGCGGGTGGAAGAGATGGTGGAGTATTTTGCGGATTTCTACGAGGATTTTTCCAAAGAGAAAGCCTATACCATGCTTGGCGAGCTGCATATTGACAGAAACCAGAGATTGTCCCAGTTGTCCAAAGGAAACAGGGAAAAGGTACAGCTTATTTTAGTGATGAGCCGGAGTGCAAAGCTCTATATGCTGGATGAGCCCATCGGCGGCGTGGACCCTGCTGCCAGAGATTATATTTTAAGAACCATCATCGGCAACTACAACCCGGAAGCCACGGTTATCATTTCCACCCATTTAATCAGTGATGTGGAAAATATTCTGGATGAAGTGGTATTTATTAAGGAAGGACAGCTCCTTATGCAGAAGGATGTGGAAAGCATCCGTATGGAAAGCGGCAAGTCGATAGATGCATTGTTCAGGGAGGTATTCAAATGTTAGGAAAACTTTTGAAACATGATTTTAAGGCGTTATTCAGAAATTATAGTCTTCTTTTTGCAGTTTTACTGCTTGTTACGCTTCTTTATAAAGTTTGTCTGCTTCTGCCGAAAAACATCGTTCTTAACTTTACGAACGGACTGATGGGAGCCTTATATGTGATTGTCATTCTGGGATGCCTGTTTGGCGCTGCTGTGATTAACATCGTGCGGTTTTACAAAAATCTGGTCACGGATGAGGGATATCTTACCTTTACCCTGCCGGTAAGCAGCAGGCAGATTGTGGCAAGCAAGTTAATCAGCACGCTGGTGATGGATGTCCTTATGGCGGTTGCCGTTCTGCTGTCTACATTGGTGCTCCGGAGTAATCTGCCGGTTCTTGCAGAAATGTATCAGTCCATAGAAGAAGCCTTGCATCAGATTGCCAATAGCGCAGAGTGGCGGACTCTGGCTGTCAGTGTCGTTGGCTATAGTACACTTGCCTGTATCTATACACAGATGGGAGCATTTACGGCAGTTGCGATAGGACAGACCAACCGGACACATAAAATTGCAGCCGGTGTGGGTGCCTATGCACTGATATATTTTATAACCCAGTGCGTAATGGGAGTGGTAGCATTACTTTGGGCACTGCAATTTCACCTGTATAACACCAACATAGTTATTACAAATTTTGAAGTGACACCGATAGAGCTACTGCATGCCGCAAGCGGGTTGTTCTTTATCGTAGGTGCTGTGGTGGTTGTCTTAGGCGTAGCATGCTTCTTTTTAACGGATTATCTTTTCACAAAGAAGCTGAATCTGGAATAAAAAGTCCTTGACTTTTCTTATTTTGCTCATTACAATGAGGTTTAGTGAAAAGCTGTGAAAGCGTAAAGTAGCAATGCATTTTCTGGCAGAGAGAGAGGATCACCGGCTGCAAGTCCTCTTCAGTTCTTATGCTTTGTGAATTTCCCGCCGGAGCTGCCTGCCGAACCCCCTGGAAATATGACGGAAAGTAGGACAGGACGTGACACGCGTTAAGTGAAATGAGTGCCCGGGCAACCGGGAAGTTGGGTGGTACCACGGATTTGATTCGTCCCTTGCAGATGCAGGGGACGTTTTTTTATGTCTTTATTCAGGAAAACAGGACGGACGATGACCTTCCCTGCAAACGAAATTTTTATAAAAAGAGAGGATTTCACCATGAAAGAAAAATTGGAACAAATCAAAGCGCAGGCATTGGCGCAGATTGAAGCCAGCGATGCTCTGGACAAGTTAAACGAAGTACGTGTCAATGTACTCGGTAAAAAGGGTGAGCTGACAGCCGTTTTAAAATCCATGAAGGATGTTTCTCCCGAAGAACGTCCCAAGGTCGGCCAGATGGTAAACGAAACCAGAGAGGAAATCGAAAAGGTTTTAGAGGAAGCCAGGGCAAGAATGGAAAAAGCGGTCAGAGAAGCCAAGTTAAAAGCAGAAGTTATCGACGTAACCCTGCCTGCAAAGAAAGCCCTGATCGGACACAGACATCCCAACACCATCGCCCTTGAAGAAGTAGAGCGAATCTTCATCGGTATGGGGTATGATGTGGTGGAAGGTCCCGAAATCGAAAAAGACTATTACAACTTTGAAGCCCTGAACATTCCCGCAGACCATCCCGCCAAGGATGAACAGGATACCTTCTATATTACCGGGGAGTTCTTACTTCGTACCCAGACCTCCGGCACCCAGGTACATGAAATGGAAAAAGGCAAGCTGCCCATCCGTATGTTAGCGCCCGGACGTGTATTCCGTGCCGATGAAGTGGATGCCACCCATTCCCCTTCTTTCCATCAGATTGAAGGACTGGTTATTGATAAAAACATTACCTTCTCCGACTTAAAGGGTACTCTGGCAGAGTTCGCAAGAGAGCTTTTCGGAGAAGATACCAAGGTTAAATTCAGACCCCATCACTTCCCGTTCACAGAGCCTTCTGCTGAAATGGATGTGTCCTGCTTCAAGTGCGGCGGCAGCGGATGCCGTTTCTGCAAGGGCAGCGGCTGGATTGAAATTTTAGGCTGCGGCATGGTACATCCCCATGTACTGGAGATGAGCGGCATTGACCCGGAAGAATACACCGGATTTGCCTTCGGCGTCGGCCTGGAGCGTATTGCCCTCTTAAAATATGAAATTGATGACATGCGTCTTTTATACGAAAACGATATCCGTTTCTTAAAGCAGTTTTAATGGACAGACGGAACTATAGAAAGATGTCTTTGCGGATAAAAAGGGATTGAATGATTAAAATAGAATGAGAGGAAAGAAACATGAATACAGCATTATCATGGATTAAAGCATATGTGCCGGGACTTACCTGTACCGACCAGGAATACTGCGACAGAATGACCCTTACCGGAACCAAGGTAGAGGGCTTTGAAAGAATGGATAAAAACCTTGAAAAAATCGTTGTGGGTCAGATTGAAAAAATCGAAAAGCATCCGGATGCGGACAAGCTGATTGTCTGCCAGGTAAACATCGGTTCCGAGGTGATCCAGATTGTGACCGGCGCACCCAATGTAAAGGTGGGCGACAAGGTTCCCGTTGTTTTGGACGGCGGCAAAGTAGCAGGCGGTCATGACGGCGGCCCCTTACCGGAAGACGGCATTGCCATTAAGGCAGGAAAGCTGCGCGGCGTACCCTCAAACGGTATGATGTGCTCCATCGAAGAATTAGGTTCTTCCAAGGATATGTACCCGGACGCACCGGACAACGGCATTTACATTTTCCCGGACAGTGTAAAGGTAGGCGACGACGCCATTGAAGTACTTGGTCTGCATGACACCGTATTTGAATATGAAATCACCAGCAACCGTGTGGACTGTTACAGCATTTTAGGTATTGCCAGAGAAGCAGCCGCAACCTTTGACAAGCCCTTCGTACCTCCCGTTGTGGAAGTAAAAGAAGCAGGAGACGATGTCAACAACTACATCAAGGTTTCCATTGAAGATACCGACCTCTGCACCAGATACTGTGCAAGAGTGTGCAGGAATATCAAAATCGGTCCTTCTCCCGAATGGATGCAGAGAAGACTGGCAGCCAGCGGCATCCGCCCCATCAACAATCTGGTTGACATTACCAACTATGTGATGGAAGAATACGGCCAGCCCATGCATGCTTACGACCTTTCCACCATTGCCGGCGGACAGATTATTGTAAGACGTGCCAAGGACGGGGACGAATTCGTGACCCTGGACGGCCAGACCAGAAAATTAGACAACAATGTCCTGATGATCTGCGATGCGGAAAAAGAAATCGGCGTAGCCGGCATCATGGGCGGTGAAAATTCCATGATTACGGACGAAGTAAAGACCGTACTGTTTGAAGCAGCAACCTTCAACGGCCCGAACATCCGTAAATCCGCAAAGAGACTGGGACTCAGAACCGAAGCATCCGGTATTTTTGAAAAGGGTCTTGACCCTGCCAATGCCAAGGCAGCCATCGACAGAGCCTGCCAGCTCATTGTAGAGCTGGGCTGCGGCGAAGTGGTAAGCGGCACCGTAGAAGAGGGGCTTCCCATCAAACCCTTACGTGTGCTTCCTTTTGAACCTGCAAAATACAACGCACTGCTCGGCACATCCGTTACCGAGGAACAGATGCTTGCCATCTTCAAGAAGCTGGAAGTGGAAGTAAGGGACGGAAAAGACGGCAAGGAGCTTGTTATTCCTTCCTTCCGTCAGGACCTGGTAGGCCGTGCGGATATGGCAGAGGAAGTAGCCCGTTTCTTCGGCTATGACAAAATTCCCACCACACTGCCCAAGGGCGAAACCACAACCGGTAAGCTGTCCTTCAAGCTCCGTATTGAGCAGAAGGCAAGGGACATTGCAGAGTACTGCGGTTTCTCACAGGGAATGACCTATTCCTTTGAAAGCCCCAAGGTGTTCAATAAACTGCTGCTGGATGCGGACGATAAGGCAAGAGCTGCCATTACCATTGCCAATCCGTTAGGCGAGGATTTCTCCATTATGAGAACCTTATCCTTAAACGGCATGCTGACCAGCCTTTCCACCAACTACAACAGAAGAAACAAGAATGTAAGATTATACGAACTGGGCAACATTTATCTGGCAAAATCCCTGCCCCTGACCGAGCAGCCGGAGGAAAGAATGCAGTTTACCTTGGGTATGTACGGCGACGGCGACTTCTACAGCTTAAAGGGCGTAGTGGAGGAATTCTTTGACTGCATCGGCATGAAGAAGAGAATTGTGTACGATCCCAAGGCAGGAAAAAATTTCCTGCATCCCGGACGTCAGGCAAAAATTGTTTACGAAGGCGAAGAATTGGGTTATATTGGAGAAGTACACCCCGCTGTATGCGACAACTATGCCATCGGTACCAGAGCTTATGTAGCCGTAATTGATATTATGAATGTACTGGATTTTGCAACCTTCGACCGCAAGTACGAAGGCATTGCCAAGTATCCTGCCGTAACCAGGGATATTTCCTTAGAGGTTCCGAAGAATGTTCTGGCAGGCGATATCGAGGGCGTCATTGCCCAGAGAGGCGGCAAGATCTTAGAGTCTTACCAGTTGTTCGATTTATATGAAGGCGACCAGATTAAGGACGGCTACAAGTCCATGGCTTATTCCGTTACCTTCCGTGCAAAGGACAGAACCCTGGAAGAGAGCGATGTAGCAGGCGCCATGAAGAAAATCTTAAACGGTCTGGAACAGCTTGGTGCTACCTTACGTCAATAAGGAAAGGAGTATTTAAATTGGAACGTAAAAATTTATGGGAAGTTTATGATGAAAAACAGTTAAAGGAATTAGAAAAACTCTCTGCGGAATACAGAGAGTTCCTGGATAACGGCAAAACAGAGAGGGAATGCATCGATACCATCGTCAATCTCTGTGAAGAAAAAGGCTATGTGGAATTGGAAAAAGCCATTGCCGAAGGTAAGAAGTTAAAGAAGGGCGACAAGGTATATTCCGTATGGATGAACAAGTCCATCGCCCTGTACCGGTTAGGCGAAAAGCCCATGACAGAGGGTATGAATATCTTAGGCGCCCACATCGATTCCCCGAGAATGGACGTAAAGCAGAATCCCCTTTATGAAGACGGCGGCTTTGCTTATTTGGATACCCATTACTACGGCGGTATCAAGAAGTACCAGTGGGTAACCCTTCCCCTGGCTCTTCACGGTGTCATTGTGAAAAAAGACGGCACGACCGTAGAAGTCAATGTGGGAGAAGAGGATGACGACCCCGTATTCTTCATTTCTGACATTCTCATTCATTTAGCGGCAGAGCAGATGGAAAAGAAGGCTGCCAAGGTTATCGAAGGCGAAGCCCTGGATCTGATTGTAGGCAGCAAGCCCATTACCATTAAACCGGGCGAAAAAGAAGAGAAAGCCAAGGAAGCCGTAAAAGAGGGCATTCTGGATATCTTAAAGAAAACCTATGATGTGGAAGAGGAAGATTTCCTTTCCGCAGAGTTAGAGGTGGTTCCGGCAGGACATGCCAGAGAAGCAGGCTTCGACAGAAGCATGATTTTAGCATACGGCCAGGACGACAGAGTCTGCGCATTTACTTCCTTAAAGGCAATGCTGGATACAGGGAAGACCGACAGATGCATGTGCTGCATCTTGGTGGACAAGGAAGAAATCGGTTCCGTCGGCGCAACCGGTATGCAGTCCCGTTTCTTTGAAAACAGCGTGGCAGAGCTCATGAACCTCACCGGAGAATACAGCGAACTGAATGTCAGAAGATGTCTGGCACATTCCTGCATGCTTTCCTCCGATGTCAGTGCGGGCTTTGATCCCACTTACGCATCCTGCTTTGAAAAGAAGAATGCGGCATTCTTGGGACAGGGCATGGTATTCAACAAATTTACCGGCGCCAGAGGAAAGTCCGGCTCCAACGATGCCAATGCCGAATACATGGCTCACATCCGCGGTATTTTTGAAAAGGCAGGCATCGGCTTCCAGACCGCAGAACTCGGTAAGGTCGATGTGGGCGGCGGCGGAACCATCGCTTATATTTTAGCTCTTTACGGCATGAATGTGATCGACAGCGGTGTTGCCGTACTGAACATGCATGCACCCTGGGAAGCTACCAGCAAGGCAGATATTTACGAAACATACAGAGGTTATAAGGCATTTGTTGAAGGAGCCTGTTTATAAATGACACAGAATTTGAAGAAATCCGATTTTTATTTTGATTTGCCGGAGGAACTGATTGCACAGGACCCGCTTGAGGACCGTTCCTCCTCCAGACTTCTTGTTCTGGATAAGGAAACGGGAGAAACTTCCCACCATATTTTTAAGGAAGTGATCAACTACTTAAATCCCGGGGATTGTCTGGTACTTAACAATACCAAGGTCATTCCGGCAAGACTGATCGGACATAAAGAAGATACGGGAGCAGCCATTGAAGTGCTGCTCTTAAAGCGAAAAGAAAATGACATCTGGGAAACCCTGGTGAAGCCGGGCAAAAAGTGCAAGCCGGGTACGAAAATCGTATTCGGAGAGGGGCTTTTGCATGCCACCGTTTTAGAGACCGTAGAGGACGGCAACCGTCTCATCCGGTTTTCCTACGAGGGTATTTTTGAAGAAATACTGGACAGGTTAGGCGAAATGCCCCTGCCTCCTTACATTACCCACAAGCTGCAGGACAAGAACCGTTACCAGACCGTCTATGCCAAGTACGAGGGCAGTGCGGCGGCTCCTACGGCGGGACTTCATTTTACAAAGGAGCTTCTGCGGCAGATCGAAGAAAAGGGCATCGACATTGCTTACGTTACCCTGCATGTTGGTCTCGGCACGTTCCGCCCGGTCAAGGTGGACAATATTTTAGAGCACCATATGCATTCCGAATTTTATCAGGTGACGAAGGAAGCTGCGGATAAAATCAACAAAGCAAAAAGGGAAGGACACAGGGTTATCTGTGTGGGCACCACAAGCTGCCGTACCGTGGAGAGCGCCGCGGATGAAAACGGCATGGTAAAGGAAGGCTGTGACAACACGGAAATCTTTATCTATCCGGGTTACAAATTCAAGGTGCTGGACGCACTGATTACCAATTTCCATCTGCCGGAGTCCACTCTGGTTATGCTGGTTTCCGCTCTTGCGGGCAGGGAACACATCTTAAATGCTTACGAGGAAGCCATCCGGGAAAAATACAGATTTTTTTCTTTTGGCGATGCCATGTTGATTAAATAGAAAATTTGCGGTAAAATAGGCATATTCGAACACCAAAGAAGGGAGTACGGCATGGAAGAGAGAAGAAGAAACAGACGAACCAAGCTTTCTTCCTCCATTGTCATGAAACGGCTTGACAACGGAAGAGAAGAGGAAGTAGACATTGAGGTAGTGGATATTTCCAAAGCCGGAGTCGGCTTTACCTGCAGGGAGCCTCTTATGATCGGCGCTATTTATGAAGCATATCTTACCATCTGGACAAAAGAGATACTGCATGCGGTGGTTGAAATCGTGAGAATCGAAAAGAAAGAAAATACGATTTCTTATGGTGCCGTTTTCGTGGGTATGCCGGAAATGGATGCCTTCCGCATTGAAGCTTATCAGACGGTGGAAGACGGGCAGTAAATGAAAAAGTACAGTAAATTCGGAAAAGCAGTGATAATTCTTATCCTGCTTTTTCTGTGGTATAGCATGATATTTTCGTTTTCCGCCCAGAACGGCGAGACCTCCGGCTCCTTGAGCGGCAGCATCGCCTTAAAGACAGTGCAGGTGTTTGATAAGCTGACCTTCGGGCACCGGAGTGAGGAGAACATTGCTCTTCTTGCAAAAAAGCTGGAATTTCCCATAAGAAAAGCGGCACACTTTACCGAGTATGCCGTTTTAGGATGCCTGTGGTTCTTTTTCTTCCGGATATTTTGGGGTAAAGCCGGAGGAAAAAAGCAGCGTATCTGTATGCTTGTAAGCGTAGGAATTGTGTTCCTGTCCGCAGCGGGAGATGAGTTTCACCAGACCTTTATTTCGGGAAGAAGCGGTAATTTTGGGGATGTGCTGCTGGACACTGCCGGCGGCTTTACCGGGATTTTCCTATGTGGTTTCTTTACCCGCAGGGCACGCAAATCATAAACATTAAATAATCGTATATCTTTTTTCACATAAGACCTCTCTTGCTTTGGCAAGGGAGGTTTTGTCGTAGAATTCCAAACGGACGGCGCCCTCCGCACGCTCCCTGCTGTGGGTGATGCCGATATTCTTGATACTTAAGCCGTGTTCGGCAAGAATGTTCATAATGGAAGCCATGGAGCCTGCCCTGTCGTCAATGTTGACCGTGAAATCATAAATTCGGGCAACGGAGCCGTTTGCATCAGCCACAAAGGAGTCCCGGTAGGTGCGGGCACTGTCGAAAAATGCATACAGGGCATCCGCGTCTTTTTTTTCTAAGAGCTCCTTTACGGAAGACAAGGCTTTGATGTATAAGGATAGCATTTCGGTAATGTTTTCACTGTTGGTCAGGCAGATCTGCTGCCAGACGTCCGGGGAAGAGGAAGCAATCCGGGTAATATCCTTAAAGCCGCCCGCTGCAATCTGCTTCATAAGGGCGTCTTTCGTATCGTTATCTTTCACAAAATTTACCAGTGAAGAAGCAATAATATGGGGCAGATGGCTGATGCCTGCCGTAATCCTGTCATGCTCCCCGGGGGTCAGAATAAGGGGGATGGCGCCGATATCCGCTACGAGATTGCGGAAAGCCTCTACCTTTTCGGTGGGTACTTCTGCGGAAGGGGTCAGCAGATAGTAGGCATTCTGCAAAAGAAGGGCATGCGAATTGGCAAAGCCGATGCGCTCGCTGCCCGCCATGGGGTGTCCGCCGATGAAGTACGGGGACAGTCCCATTTCTTCCACACACCGGAAGGTTGTGGATTTGACACTGCCCACATCCGTTAAAATGCAGTCCGGTGACAGAATTTCCTTTATGGCAGTTAAGTTTTTATCATTATTGGAAACCGGCGCACATAAAAATAGGTAGTCGCATACCGAAAAACGCTCGTTGATGGAGGAGACGGCTTCGTCGGCAATGCCTTCCTTCAGGGCAAGCGCTAAGGTTTCCTTATTGGTATCAAAGGCAAGAATACGGACATCCCGGCGAAAGGCTTTCAGGGCTTTTGCAATGGAACCGCCAATCAGACCGAGTCCGATAAATCCGCAGGTGATATAAGACATATGTTCAGACCTTTCTTTCCCGTGACATGCATGAAAATTACATGGCTCAGGCATGTTTACGTTACAATTATAAGAATTGTAGCACTTTAACGCGTTACAGTCAACGAGCAATAATTGTATTTAAAATAGAACATTTTTCTTGTAAAATGAGTGATAATTTAGTAATATATACCTATAGATTTTTGAAAAATGAAATTCAATTATACATAAATCACAAAAAAATAAGAGAAAGGAAGGAATTATATGAAAGTTTACACAACCGACAAAATCAGAAATGTAGTACTCTTAGGCCATGGCGGCTCCGGAAAGACCAGTCTTTCCGAAGCTATGGGTTACCTTTCCGGAATAACCTCCCGCATGGGCAAAATTCAGGACGGCAATACCATCAGCGACTACAGTAAAGAAGAGCAGAAACGGCAGTTTTCCATTTCCACATCCGTGGTTCCCATTGAATGGGAAGGCTATAAAATCAACATTTTAGACGCGCCCGGCTATTTTGACTTTGTGGGCGAAGCGGAAGAAGCCTTAAGTGCCGCGGGAGCCGCCATTATCGTGGTAAACGGCAAGGCAGGCGTGGAAGTGGGTACGGAAAAAGCCTGGGAGCTTTGCGAAAAGTATAAGCTGCCCCGTATTATTTATGTGACCAACATGGACGTGGACAATGCCTCCTTCCGTCAGGTCGTGGAGGACATGACGAAAAAATACGGAAAGAAAATGGCGCCCTTCCATCTGCCCATCCGTGAAAATGAAAAGTTCGTGGGCTATGTCAATGTCATTACGGAAACCGGCAACCGATGGAAGGGAAAAGAAGTTGTGACCTGCGAGGTGCCGGAATACAATAAGCCCAACTTGAAAATCTGCCGGGATACCTTAATGGAAGCGGTAGCGGAAACCAGTGAGGATATGATGGAGCGGTATTTTAACGGGGAAACCTTCTCCGAAGCGGAAATACGTGCGGCGCTGCGTACCAATGTCTGCGACGGCAGCATCGTTCCCATGAGCATGGGCTCCAATACATTGTGCCAGGGCGTTTACACACTGCTTGACGATATCATCAAATATTTCCCCAGCCCGGAAAACAGGGAGATTGCCGGCATCAACATGAAGACAGGAGAGATTTACCATGCGGATTACGATTTTTCCAAGGCAAAATCCGCCTATATCTGGAAGACCATCGTGGACCCGTTCATCGGCAAGTATTCTTTGATTAAAGTAAATTCCGGCGTCTTAAAACAGGACGATATGATTTACAACTTAGACAGGGACATCGAGGAAAAGGTCGGCAAGCTGTACGTGCTCTGCGGCAATAAGCCGGTGGAAGTACCGGAGCTGCATGCCGGCGATATCGGCGCACTGGCAAAGCTGACGGCGGCACGCACCGGCAACAGCCTGTCCACCAGGGCGACCACCATCAAATTCGGCAAGTGGGAAATTTCCACTCCGTACACCTGCATGCGCTATAAGCCGAAGGACAAGGCGGACGTGGATAAGATTTCCCAGGCTCTGCAGAAGATCACCCACGAAGACCTGACCTTAAAGGTAGTAAACGATGCGGAAAACAGGCAGACGCTCCTTTACGGTATGGGCGAACAGCATTTAGAGATTATTGCCAGCCGGCTCCTTTCCGAATACAAGGTGGAAATTGAACTTTCTAAGCCCAGGGTAGCCTATAAGGAAACCATAAAGGGCAGCTCAGATACGGAGTACAAATACAAAAAACAGTCCGGCGGACACGGACAGTACGGTCATGTCAAGATGCGTTTCTCCCCTTCCGGCAACTTGGAGGAGCCCTATGAATTTACCCAGGAGGTCGTAGGCGGCGCCGTTCCCAAGAACTTCTTCCCGGCAGTGGAAAAGGGGCTGCAGGAATCCGTGGTGAAGGGACCCTTGGCGGGCTATCCGGTTGTGGGCGTAAAGGCAGTTTTATATGACGGCTCCTACCATCCGGTGGACTCCTCCGAAATGGCATTCAAGATGGCTGCCATCCAGGCGTTCCGCAAAGGCTTTATGGATGCAAAGCCCATTCTGTTAGAGCCCATTGCCAACTTAAAGGTCACCATTCCGGAAACCTATACCGGTGATGTGATGGGAGATCTGAACAAGAGAAGAGGCAGGGTGCTCGGCATGAATCCTCTGCAAGGCGGCAGACAGGTGATTGAAGCGGATATTCCCATGAGCAGTCTGTACGGCTACTGTACGGATTTACGCTCCATGACCGGCGGCAGGGGCGAGTATTCCTACACGTTTGCCCGCTATGAACAGGCGCCGTCGGATGTGCAGGAGAAAGAAGTAGCCGAAAGAGCGGCAAAGGCAACAACGGAAAGTGATTGACAATAGTCCTGGAAGTGCTTAAAATGAAGCTTAGGCGCTTAAGGGAGAAAGCCCTTTCGTTTCTTGTGAGATGAAAGGGCTTCTTATATATAGAACATATATAGAATGAATTTACCTTATGAGGAAAGAAGCTTGGCGCAGGAAAGGACAGAACAATGGCAGAAGTATACAACCACAGAGAAGTGGAGACAAAATGGCAGGATATCTGGGATAAGGAAAAAGCATTTGCTACCTCCACCGATTATTCCAAGCCGAAATATTATGCACTGGTAGAATTTCCGTATCCTTCGGGACAGGGACTTCATGTAGGACATCCGAGACCGTATACGGCACTGGATATCGTTGCAAGAAAGAGAAGAATGCAGGGGTACAATGTTCTTTACCCCATGGGCTGGGACGCATTCGGTCTGCCTACCGAAAACTATGCAATCAAGAATCACATCCATCCGAAGATTGTGACCAAGAATAACGTGGCACGTTTCAAAAACCAGCTTCATTCCTTAGGCTATTCCTTTGACTGGGACAGGGAGATCAATACCACGGATCCGAAGTACTACAAGTGGACCCAGTGGATTTTCTTAAAGCTGTTTAAAGCAGGTCTTGCTTACAAGACGGAAATGCCCATTAACTGGTGTACCTCCTGTAAGGTAGGTCTTGCCAACGAGGAAGTGGTAAACGGCGTCTGCGAGCGCTGCGGTTCCGAAGTAGTCCGCAAGGTAAAGAGCCAGTGGATGTTAAAGATTACCGCTTATGCGGAGAAGCTTATCGAAGGTCTGGATACCGTGGATTACATTGAAAGAGTAAAGGTTTCCCAGAAAAACTGGATTGGCAAGTCCACCGGTGCGGAAGTGGATTTTGTATTAAAGGACAAAGAGGATAAGCTGACCGTCTATACCACCAGACCGGATACCTTATTCGGTGTTACCTACATGGTTATGAGTCCGGAGCATCCTTTTATCGATAAGTATAAAGACTCCATTAAAAACTGGGACGATGTAGTGGCATACCGTGAAATGGCAGCCAAGAAGTCCGATTTTGAAAGAACCGAAATCGCAAAGGACAAGACCGGCGTTATGCTGGACGGTCTGACTGCGGTAAACCCGGTAAACGGCAAGGAAATTCCCGTATGGATTTCCGACTATGTACTGATGACCTACGGTACCGGCGCCATCATGGCGGTGCCCGCACATGATGAAAGAGACTGGGAATTTGCCAAGAAATTCAACATGCCCATCATCGAAGTAGTGGCAGGCAGCCCCGTGGACGTAAACGAAGCGGTATTTACCGACGTGGCAACCGGAACCCTTGTAAATTCCGAATTCTTAAACGGATTGTCCGTAGCGGATGCCAAGAAGAAAATCATTGAATTTTTAACCGAAAAGGGCATCGGCCACGAAAAGACCAACTATAAATTAAGAGACTGGGTATTCTCCAGACAGCGTTACTGGGGCGAGCCCATTCCCATTGTAAAATGTGAGAAGTGCGGCTATGTGCCTCTGCCGGAAAGCGAGCTTCCTCTGGAGCTTCCCGATGTGGAAAGCTATATGCCCACCGACAACGGCGAGTCCCCTCTGGCGCACATGACGGACTGGGTAAACACCACCTGTCCCTGCTGCGGAGGCCCCGCTAAGAGAGAAACCGATACCATGCCCCAGTGGGCAGGTTCTTCCTGGTATTTCCTGCGTTACACGGACCCCACCAATGAAAATGCACTGGCAAGTCCCGAAGCCCTGAAATACTGGATGCCGGTAGACTGGTACAACGGCGGTATGGAGCATACAACCCTCCACCTTCTGTATTCCCGTTTCTGGCACAGATTTTTATATGATGAGGGCGTAGTTCCCTGTCCCGAACCTTACCAGAAGAGAACCTCCCACGGTATGATTTTAGGCTCCAACGGTGAAAAGATGAGCAAGTCCCGCGGCAACGTGGTAAATCCTGACGATATCGTAAGAGAGTACGGTGCAGATACCCTGCGTACCTATGAAATGTTCATCGGTGCATTTGATTTAAGCGCTTCCTGGAGTGAGGACGGCGTAAAGGGCTGCCGCAGATTTTTGGAGAGAGTCTGGAAGCTGCAGGATATCCTGACGGATGACGAAGGCTACTCCGCCGATATGGAAACTAAGATGCATCAGACCATCAAGAAGGTAAGCTCCGACTTTGAAAGCTTAAAGTACAACACGGCTATTGCAGCCATGATGTCCCTGATTAACGATTTCTACAAGAAGAATGCCGTTACCAAGGGAGAATTCAAGACCCTGCTTACCCTGCTTAATCCGGTTGCTCCCCACATCACCGAGGAACTTTGGCAGGCAAACGGCTTTGACGGCAGACTGTATCAGACCAGCTGGCCGGAATACGATGAGGAAAAGACGGTAGAGTCCACCATCGAGCTGGCTGTCCAGATTAACGGTAAGATGAAAGGAACCTTAAAGGTTTCCAAGGACGAACAGAAGGACAACATCCTTGCCATGGCAAAGGAAATGCTCGGCGACAAGCTGACCGGCACCATCGTAAAAGAAATTTATGTACCCGGCAGAATTGTAAATATCGTAGTAAAACCGTAATAAAAGCATAAAAGGAAAGCGCCGGCTTATGAGGTCGGTGCTTTTTTCATGATTTCATTCATTTTTTCCAATTCTTCTCTGGTACTGTGAAGCCTGATGGCTTCAATCACACGGGCAACCTCGTCCTTGGAAAAGGAGATGTCGGCCTGTCTGGCTTCCTTCATTCTGAGGATAAAAAAAGACATGAGTTCCTTCTGGCTTTTACCTTTGCCGCCGGTAACCAGGGAGCCTAAAAATTCGAGTTTGTTAAGGGAAATGTCCTTGACCAAAGGGTCGGACATCCATTCCGGTCTTTCTTCCATGATACACCTCGTTTTCTTTGATTTGTAAACCTTGCAGCTGGCTATGGGTTCTGTCCGTCATTGTTTTCCCAGCATGGATAAAATCTGGCTGATGTCCATGGAACCGTCGCCGTCTGCGGGAAAAGGAGCTCCCTCCGGGAACATATCCTTCATCATGGCTGCCATCTCCATCATTTCCTGCGCGTTTTTTACCGAGGAAGAATACCGGGCAAAACGGTCCAGCTTCTGCTTTTCTTCCCGGTTGCAGTAGGGAGAAAGCTCCTTGCACAAAGCGTCCGTGTCCGGCATGGGTTGTCTCGGCTGGCAGGCATAGGGATGGTTTTTAAAATAAGACAGCGTATATTGAAACTCCATGAATTTAATGTATATTGCCATCTTTTTCTGCATTTCCGGTTCAAAATAAGGCAGGAGGAGTTTATACATCTGGATGTGGTTGTTGGTATAAATGCTGTCAAAAGCAAGAATTTTGTCGCAGTTGTCCTTGTCCGTCTGCATAAATCCTCCATCGAAAGTGCTTTTCTAATCTTATGCAAAAATCTTATGTAAAAGACGTTTTTTGTATGCGGCGGACGGACTTTCTGAGGGCCCGCCCGCAAGTGAGTACGGCTCCCTAAGGAACCGGGTCATTAGCAGCAGGAATTATTGTTTCCGCAGAAGCAGGAAAGCAACAGAATCCAGATGAGCCAGTCACAGCTTGAGTTGTTGTTGTCGCAACCGCAGCCGCCGGATGTGCCGAGACCACAGCCGTTGTTGCCGCCGAAGCAGGAGAGAAGCAGGATAATCCAGATAATGTTGCATCCGCATCCGTTGTTATTGTTGCAGCCGGTGTTGCATCCTGTGTTACATCCACAGTTGGTAGCAGTTAAATCACTCATTTTAATTGCCTCCGAATTGTTTTTATGGTTTATTCTATGTACACAGGCATGTCAATGTTTCCACATGATTAAAAAATTTTTTGCAAGACAAAAATGCTTGAATAAATTAAAAGATATAGTAAAATAGTACTTGTATATGTATGTGTAGAAAGAGAAACAGGAGAGATGCCCGTGTACGAAGCAGCAGGCAGACAGTTCCGGACGGAAGCCGACTATAAGTTAGCTCTGCATGATAAAGCAGAGATTGAAAAGATAAAAAAGCAGAGGAATACAGATACGCCGGAGCAGATTGATGCCCTGCTTGCCGATATTGCACAGGGGAAAATCCGGCTGTATACCATTCTGAAAGAGGACTTTACGGAAGAACTGCAAGATAAAAAGGAAACTCTCCTAAAGGCAGGAGATGGCTTTGGAAAAGAAGACAAACGAAAGAAACCTGCCGGCAGACAGAGGGCATCCTCCGGAAAAAGCAAATCCCATACTTCCCTGGATGAATTTGATGCGGATATGCAGAAGCGGATTTTAAGGGAAATGAAAAAGCGGGAGCATATCCGGAGGGGCATTGTGGCGGTGTGCAGCCTGTTGGTTGTGGGAAGCCTTGCCTACCTTGCAGACTATTCCTACCGGACAAAAAGGCTGGATGATTATGCCGCCATACAAAAGAACCTGAAAAACACCGCACTTACCACTCCGGAAACACCGGAAACACCGGAAACACCGGTCATTCACTATGATGATGACACGGCGGATACACTTCCGGATATTCTGCCGGAGTATCAAACTTTATATAGTTTGAACAAAAGACTAATCGGATGGGTAAAAATTGACGATACATATATAGATTACCCAGTACTTCAGACTGTGAACAACGATTACTATCTGAACCATAATTTTGACCAGGAGGAGGACAAAAACGGCAGCATTTTCTTAGACAAGGACTGCAGCATTTATCCCCGCTCCACAAACCTCATTCTGTACGGCCACCATATGAGAAGCGGCAGAATGTTCGGACAGCTCAACAAATACAGCTCCGAAAAGTTTTACAAAGAGCATAAATACATCCAGTTTGATACTATTTACGAAAAAGGCACTTACGAAGTGATGTATGTGTTCCGCTCCAAAATTTATGAGGAAAGTGAAATCGTATTCAAGTATTACCAGTTTACGGATGCGGTATCGGAAACCGAATTTGAATCCAATATGATGCAGATGGCGGATATGTCCCTGTACGATACGGGCGTCAGCGCCGAGTACGGAGATGAGCTTCTCACTCTGTCCACCTGTGATTACTATACCAGTGACGGAAGATTTGTTGTGGTTGCAAAGAAAATCCGATAAATTTCCCGGAAAAGGAGAAAGACATGGCAAAGAAAGAAATAAAAAGGAAAAATCTGAAATTGAGGAGGAGACTGCGAAAGACATTAGGCGCTGTCTGCCTGATAACCGCACTCCTCATTGCTCTCATTCCCGTACCGGAGACGAAAGCGGCAGGGGATAAAAAATATCTCTGGGATGAGCAGATATGGAAGGGCAGCGCCGCACAGAGCAGTAGCATAATCCCTGTGGTGCCGGCTGACTGCGATACCATTTATACAACGGGTGACGGTACTTACCAGTTTGCCTTTGTCAACGCTTCCTCCACGAGTCCGGACAAGGTTGCGATTATCTTAGGCTACAACGCAGGAAACCTGGCAGACAACAAGCTGGTAATTCCCGACAGTGTGGATGCGTTTACCAAATACAACGAAAACTTAGGCTCCCGTACCGGCTATGTAGCCGTGAGCCGCAGCCAGAAGCCTCTGTATTACAAGGCAAACGATCCGGTATACGAAGAAGATGTTTCCGGCAACCCCGTTTTGGTAAAGGAAGCGGAATTCAGAGCCTGCTATTATGCGGATTACAAGCAGTGGAGCACTCTGGATTTAGCGGATTTCTATTACCGGGACACAACGGGCGATACCAGCGGTACCGTTTATAAGGGCGATGACGGTTACAATTACCGTAAGACCGAAAGCACCGCCGAACAGTGGATTAAAAACATCACTGTTATGTACATAGGAAACCAGTCCTTAATGGCAAACCCTCTGGCAACCGGAGACGGTGCCGTACAGGAATGGGTGGTAGCGGAGCCGGAAGGTACCATCAATACCAATCCCGACAACGGTGTATTTGCCAATGAAGGAAACATCCGTACCCTTGTGGTAGGCGAAAGACTGATGGGAATCGGCAACTATGCCTTTTACGGCTGTACCGGTCTGGAAAGCATCACCCTCGGCAACGGTCTTACCGAAATGGGACACCATGCATTTGCCAACTGCGTCAATATGGCGGCAATCGGACTGGATTTTAATTCCCGTCTGCAGTATATTTCCGACTACACCTTCTTAAACTGCCGGGCGCTGATGGAGTTTACCCTGCCCGCAAGTGTTACGAAGATTTACGATCATGCGTTTGAAGGCTGCTCGAACTTAGGCCTTACCGCAGGCACACTGGATATTGCCGGTGTAAACGAAGGCAAGAATGTCACTCTGGATGACCTCGGTGTATCCGTGTTCAAGGGCTGTACCAGAATTTCCGACCTGACTCTGCCGGAGTCCATTACCGGAAAAATCAACTTAAATAACTTTGAGGGCTGCAACGGCTTAAAGAGAATTAAAGTGGAAAGCCCCTATACCAACTTTGAAGGAGAATATACGGGAAAGGATCTGAATTTTCTTTCCTGGGTAGACCCCACTTTTTATTTTGAAGCGGACGGTTCCTCCACCACGCACACCTTTACCAAGGCAAATGCCATTGCTTTTAAGTATGCGGACAGGGACTGCTATGAAATTATCAAGAGAGAAACCGCTACCGACGGTAGTACCGCAGAGCTGACCTATCAGGTCAATTCCAACAATGAGCTTTTGTACTTCAATATGAATAAGAAGGTTGCGGAAGTAACCATACCCTCCACCATAGGCCCTTACGGTATTTCCGCCATCAATTCCGGCAGCTTTTCCGGCAACTGCTTCTTAGAGAAGATTACCATTCCCGCAACGGTGCATGATATTAACGAAAGCGCCTTCAAGGGATGCCATAATTTAAAGGATGTTATTTTTGAGGATGCCAGTTCCGTACAGTATATAGGACAGAACGCCTTTGCTACCCAGCTTGTGGACGGCGTACATGCAACCGGCTGTCCCAACGAAAGCACATACCTGAAATCCACACCGGTGCTTCGGTTTACCGGTACCGTTTCCGATACTTGCATTCCGTTTACTTATGCAATGTCTGCCGATAGTAATATCAATGCCGGCTCCCAGCCAAAGACCTACATTACCTATTTCAGCGGCTGGCCGACCAACTTGGAAGTGCAGTATGTGGTAAACCCGGATACCGGCAATGGGATGGCTACCCTGGTGGATTATCCGAGATTTAAGGAACTGACCACAAAGTATACCAAAGCCAATTATCCGTACATTACGTCTGACTATGAAGATGCGGCAAGAACGGCTGTTTCCGTTTACAACAGCTGGCTGGCAGACAATTCCACGGAAGTGACAGACGATCAGTGGCGTATTATTTATGCGGCATTACAGCCGGATATTCCGAAGGGAGTAAAGGCTGTTAAACAGGGACTTTTCTCCAATGCCAAAGCAGAGAAAAATGCGGATGGAAGTTATGTTTTAAATGCGGACGGTACTTACGCTTTACGGAAGGTAGATGCTTCCGATACGCCGGATACGGAAATCCAGAACATTATATTCCGCGATATTGTGGAATTTGAACCGTATACCATCAGCGGTTGTAAGTCACTTACCCACATTGACGTGTTCAGCCCGCAAACGGTGATTGATGATTATGCGTTTGCCTATGACTATACGACACACGGCAGCACCATGAAGGAAACGGTCGGCTCCGATTCTAACCTGACGGGATTTTTCGCTCCGACAAGTACCTCCATATCCATAGGGGATTATGCCTTCAATAACAATGTAAAGCTCACCGGTGCGACTTTTTCCGGAAGTATCAGTGAAATCGGCATACGTCCTTTCAGGGACTGCCAGGTTATGGACAATGTTGCGTTCCAGTCCTGGGATGGATATAATCCGCTGTATACCTGCGAAAAGGGTATTCTTTACGGCGTAGATGAGGGCGGCAACAAGAAGAGTATAATTGAATGCTTTGAAAGCCGCGGTCTGACCAGTACTCCCGGTACGGTAAGTGCTGACGAATTAGCCGGGGTAACGGAAATTTACAAAGAAGCTTTTATGGACTGTGAAGGAGTAGGACAGGTGGATCTTTCCACTTCCAAAATCTCCACAGTGCCTGAGAATGCATTTAGAAATACAAAGAGCCTGTATTCCGTGAAGCTTCCGACCACCTGTAAGTCCATCAGCAAGTATGCGTTCCACGACAGTAACGTAAGATATCTGGAAATCCCCAGCAGCGTTACCTACCTGGATCCGACAGCCTTCAATACTCCGCAGAATTTAAGCTCCGACGGTGATTACAAGACCATTGAGTTTTACTGTGAGGAAGGCAGTGCGGCAGAAATCTATGCAGATGAATACATCAATATCAATGTGACACACAAACCGGCCTCCACGACCTTTAAGGTTATTTTCTGGGACTATGACGGCTCCGTACTCAGCGAACAGGAGGTTTTAATCGGTATGGATGCGGTTGCACCGGCAGATCCGAAACGGGAAGGTTATGTATTTGAGGGCTGGATTCCCTCCGACTTTACCAAGATAAGCCGCAACATGGACATTACGGCACAGTACCGTAAGATTGACTCCGAAGAAACCAAGTTTACGGTGCGTTTTATTGACTATGACGATAAGGTGCTTTATACCCAGAAGGTAGCAGCCGGCGAAGATGCCATTCTTCCCCAGGCGCCTACCAGAACCGGATATACCTTTACCGGCTGGCGGCCTGCCATTACCAATATCCAGAAGGATACGGATGTATATGCCCAGTATGAAAAGAAAGGTTCCGGCAACAACGGAGGAAATAGCGGTGGCAACAGCGGCAACAACGGAAATAACGGCGGAAACGGCAACAACGGAAACAGCACCGTGAGCGGCGGAAATGCCAATACACTGTATACCCTGACGGTAAAGAACGGACAGGGTTCCGGCAGTTATGTGGCAGGAGCTACGGTTATTGTCATTGCCAATGAGTCGGCAAGCAACCAGCAGTTCTCCAAGTGGACCTCTGACAATAAGAGTATTAAATTTGCCAGTGATACGGTATCTGCCACAACCATGGTGATGCCTGCTGCCAACGCGACCGTTACGGCAAACTACACAAATAAAACGACGAACGGAAACGCAGGCTCCGGTACTTCCGGAAACCGTGGCAACACAAGTGTTTCCGGCGGCAACAGTACCAATAAAAACAACAACACAGGCGGCAATAAGACCGGTTCCACCGTTGTCATCGACAAAAACGGTTTATCCAATACCGGTGTGGTTTCCGCAACGGTAAAGGGCTCTTCCGATAACTTTGTCATTAAAATCACGGAGGATTCAGCCGCTTCCGAAGCAGTTGTGAAGGCTCTGATGGATGAATACGGCAGTCTTGATAATGTAAAATATTTCCCGATGGATATTTCCCTTTACGATTCCACCGGCAAGACCAAGATTACCGATACCACGGGATTGTCCATTTCCATAACACTGCCGTTGCCGGATTCCATGATTACCTATGCCGGCAACAACAAGGTAGCGGGTGTGGTCAACGACAAGTTAGATAAGCTGACACCGAAATTCACCACCATTGACGGAGTATCCTGTGTAACCTTTACCGCAGAGCATTTTTCACCGTATGTGATTTATGTCAATACCAGCCAGCTTACGGCAAACGGTGTAACGGACAGTTCCCCTAAGACCGGAGATATTTCTCCCAAGTGGTTTGCGGTGATTGCCCTGACCGGTATGGCAGTTATTCTGTTTGTAAAGAAGGACAGAGTGTACAAAAAGGTTCCTGCATAAATTGGGGCAAGCTCCGGTTTGAAAGATAAAGGAAAGCTTATGAAAAGATATGGAAAAGGTATGCTTGCCGTACTGCTTTCCGTGATACTGTCAGCAGGCGCGTTTACTTCTACAAAAGCGGAAGGAGCGTCTGCCGGCAAAAGCAAGGAAATCGGAAGCAGCTATGTGGTAGGCAACAAGGCTTTTATCTTCTACCGGGATAAAAGCACGGAGGACTCCGGCATGGAAACGGGCGGCAATGACGGCTCCGTAAGTACCGGGGACAGTGACAACAGTATAGAAATAACACCTTTAAAAAAGAATGAAGGCATCAGCAAACGCACCGTGACAGAGGACGGAAAGGTGGCAGCCCGCGCCTATTACAAAAGTAAGGGTCTGTCCGGATATGCTTTTCCCAATGTCACGTATGTGGGAGAATTGTCCTATGCCCGCAGTAATCTGTGGGAAGCGGTGCTTCCGTACGGATTAAAAACCATCGGCTACGGTGCTTTTTATCATTGCGACAGGCTCACCAAGGTACAGATACCGGTGACGGTAACGGAGATTGCACCCAAGGCATTTTCCCAGAGTGCCTGGTTAAAGAACTGGCTTGCAGGCACGGGCGATGATTTCCTAATTGTGGGCGACGGTATTTTACTTGCCTACCGGGGAGAGGCGGAAGAAGTAACCATTCCCGAAGGGGTAAAGAAAATCGGACCGGAAGTGTTTATGGGCGATACCCGGATAACATCGGTGGTTCTGCCGGATTCCGTTACGGAGGTGGGAGAAGCCGCTTTTTATAACTGCAGCAATCTTACGACGGTGACAGGCGGAAGCGGGCTTGCCAAAATAGCGGACAGGGCATTTGCCGGCTGTCCCGTAAGCGGCTTCGTCATCGGGGCAGGCGTGAAGGAACTGGGTCTGCGGTGCATTGACTTTACGGACACGGCGCTTCCGGAAGAAGAATGCTTTGTGGTGTTTGAAAGTACGGACGCATTGCCGGTTGTTTCCTATGAAGAGACAGCGGAAAAAATGGCAAATACCTCTTACCGGGATGTGTGCCTGAAGGGCGTGAACCGTATAGAGCATACGGAAGAAAAAACGGACGAAGAGTTTACCCCCTATCTGCAGCTTACGGAGGCGGAAGAGGGATTAAAAATAAACAATCAGGTAAGCGGCAAGGTTACGGCGGATTTTACGGGAAAGGGTTCCTACGTGCTTACGGCAGTGGAACAGGAAAGCTCCGATGCGGTGGAAACGGCATATGAGAGCCTGTACGGAGGCAGACCGGAGGGAGAAAAACTTACGGTAACGTTTTCCCTTACGGATGCGGCGTATCCGGTTCCCATAGAGCAGCTTAACAAAGGAAAACTCACCCTTAATGTGACACTGCCCGATTACTTGAAATACAGCGATATCCGTGTCCTTACCGTGGATAAGGAAGGACAGTTGGAAAACATTTCCTACACGGGAGAGGAAGGAAAGATAAGCTTTCCCGTTACCCATACGGGCGATTACGTGTTTCTGAGTGTGAGTGACAGTAAGGTTTACGGACAGACAAAGGTAAACGGCGGACAGGCCGTCATAGAACGGAACAAAGACTTCGGCATAGAATAAGAAAAAAGCCGGAGTCTTTTTTTATGTTTATAGCAAGAAAACAGATTGGATGCGAGGACTTTACCGGAAAAGCCGGCGGTGAGGGCATAACCATAGCCGTGCTGGACACCGGTATTTCCACGCATCCCGATTTCGGAGGGAGAATACTGGCATTCCGGGACTTTGTGAACGACATGCCATATGTATATGACGACAGCGGACACGGCACCCACGTGTGCGGGATTGCTGCGGGAAACGGTCTGCTTTCGAGGGGCAGATACCGGGGCGTGGCACCGGGGGCGAGCCTGGTTGTGGGAAAGGTCTTAAACGAGCAGGGGGACGGCAGTGTGGATGCCATGCTTAAAGGACTTTCCTGGATTTTGGAAAACAAAGACAGATGGAAAATACGCATCGTGAATATCTCGGTGGGATTCGGCGGCACGATGCCGGAAAAAAAGGAAATGCTTCTTAGGGTAAAAATGGAGGAAGCATGGGAAGAAGGACTTCTGGTGATCTGTGCGGCGGGGAACAACGGACCGGCGCCGGGCAGTATTTCCTATATGGGAGAGAGCCCGAGGCTCATTACCGTTGGATGCTATGACAAGGAGAGGCGAAGCGGAAAGAAGAGCTGCGAAATCTATTCTGCCAGAGGTCGGGAGGGAGTCTTATACCGGAAGCCGGACTTAGTGGCGCCGGGGACGGAAATTGTGTCCTGCAATGCTTTTTACCGGAAGGCGGGAGCGCGTACCCAGGGAGCTTATACGGCAAAAAGCGGCACATCCATGGCAACGCCCATGGTGAGCGGTTGTCTGGCACTTTTATTGGAAAAATATCCGGATTTAAGCAAGGAGCAGGCAAAGTACCGGCTGCTTAAGGGCTGCGTCAGGCTAAAAGAACCGGACAATTTACAGGGGTATGGCATGCTGCATGTGAAAAGGGTATTGACAGACTCGGTATGATTGTATACAATTATACGAGATTTAACAATAGAAGAAAGAGGCTTCCAATCATGAGAGAAAATGAAACATTTGACAATCGTCCGGTGAACATGAATACGAGAAATAATCTTCTGGAAATAGAAGAGCATATGTATATTCTGGATGATGTGGAGAAACCCAATGTATTCCGAAATATGTTTCCTTATTCCGAGATACCGAAGATACCTTTCAACGACAGAATTGTGCCTCACAATATGCCTAAGGATATCTGGATTACCGATACCACCTTCCGTGACGGACAGCAGTCAAGAGCGCCGTATACCACGGAGCAGATTGTGACTATTTACGATTATCTGCATAAGCTGGGCGGTCCCAACGGTATGATCCGTGCTTCGGAATTCTTCCTTTACAGCAAAAAGGACAGGGATGCGGTCTATAAATGTATGGAGAGGGGCTATGAGTTCCCCGAAGTAACCAGCTGGATCCGCGCCAGTAAGGAAGACTTTAAATTAGTAAAAGAAATCGGTATGAAAGAAACCGGTATTTTAGTAAGCTGCTCCGACTATCACATTTTCTTAAAGCTTAAGATGACAAGAAAACAGGCGATGGAGCATTATTTAAGCGTTATCAAGGAGTGTCTGGAAGAGGGCATCAGCCCCAGATGCCACTTAGAGGATATCACCAGAGCGGATATTTACGGCTATGTGGTACCGTTCTGCTTAGAGCTTATGAAGCTGCAGGAGGAATATAAAATACCCATCAAGGTGCGCGCCTGCGATACCATGGGCTACGGGGTCAACTATCCCGGCGCCGTTATTCCCCGAAGCGTACAGGGTATCATTTACGCCCTGCATACAAATGCCAGCGTTCCCCATGCCAACCTGGAATGGCACGGACACAACGATTTCTACAAGGCAGTTTCCAACTCCACCACGGCATGGCTGTACGGCTGCTCCGGCGTCAATACCTCCCTTTTCGGTATCGGCGAACGTACCGGCAACACGCCTCTGGAAGCCATGGTATTTGAATATGCCCAGCTCCGCGGCAGCTTAAACGGTATGGATACCACGGTCATTACCGAACTGGCAGAGTATTATGAGAAGGAAATCGGTTATCATATTCCGGAAAGAACGCCCTTCGTCGGAAAGAATTTCAATGTAACGAGAGCCGGTATCCATGCGGACGGACTTCTGAAAAACGAAGAGATTTACAATATCTTCGATACGGAAAAATTCTTGAACAGACCTGTTCTGTGCGCAGTTTCCAATACCTCCGGTCTTGCCGGCATTGCCCACTGGATTAATACCTATTACAAGTTAAAAGAAGAGCAGCATGTGGACAAGAACAGTGAGCTGGTACATGAAATCAAGAAGTGGGTGGATGCCCAGTATGCGGACGGACGTGTAACGGTTCTGACCGATGAAGAACTGGTGAAAGTGATTAATGAAATCTGTGAAGAGAAGCATCTTACCATCGGAAAATAACCCGGGAAATGCAGCTTTGCAGACAGATGGGAGCAAACATTGGAAAAGTATGATGTGAAGCAGGAAGTGACGGACAAGTACTCCCTGCGGGGGCGTATTTTCCATAAGTTAAGGGAGGATATCCTGAACGGAAAATATGCCGATTATGAGGAATTGAAAGAAGTTGCCATCGGAGAAGAAATGGGTGTCAGCCGTACCCCTGTCCGGGAAGCCTTCCGGCAGCTGGAGTTAGAAGGGCTCATCCAGATAATCCCCAACAAAGGCGCTTATGTAACCGGTATTACGGAAAAGGATGTGAAGGACATCTATATGATACGTTCTCGTCTGGAGGGGCTGTGCGCCAGATGGGCAACGGAGCACATTACAAAGGAACAGCTTGATGAGCTGGAGGAATGTGTGTACCTTGCCAAGTTCCATGCTTCGAAAGGACATATGGAACAGCTTCCCGAACTGGACAACCGGTTTCATGAAATTTTATACGAAGCCTGCGATTCCAAAATGCTGGAGCACCAGCTGAGGGATTTCCACGCCTATGTACTGCGGGTGCGCAGAAAAACCCTTTCCACACCGGAACGGAGCATGGCGTCCAACGAAGAGCATGAGAAAATCATGCTGGCAATCAAGGACAGAAATGCCGACGAGGCGGAACGGCTTGCCCATATGCATATGATAAATGCCTATGAAAACATGGTAAAGAACGGCTTACATGAAGCCTATGAAAACAATGCAGCAGCGAAACAGGAAAAAGAAAGCGAGGACACAGCAAAATGAGTAAAATTCAGATGACTACCCCTTTGGTGGAAATGGACGGAGATGAAATGACAAGAATCCTTTGGAAGATGATCAAGGATGAACTGTTGTTGCCCTTTATTGATTTGAAGACCGAGTACTATGACCTTGGTTTGGAATACCGCAACGAAACCAACGACCAGGTAACCGTGGACAGCGCCAATGCCACCTTAAAGTACGGAGTAGCCGTAAAGTGTGCGACCATTACCCCCAATGCGGCGCGTATGACGGAGTACAACTTAAAAGAAATGTGGAAGAGCCCCAACGGCACCATCCGTGCCATTTTAGACGGCACCGTATTCCGTACCCCCATCGTGGTAAAGGGCATCGAACCCTGCGTAAAGAACTGGAAAAAGCCCATTACGCTGGCAAGACATGCTTACGGCGATGTGTATAAGAATACCGAAATGAAGATTGCGGGTCCCGGAAAGGCAGAACTGGTATTTACCGCAGAGGACGGCACCGAGACCAGGGAGCTGATACATAACTTTACCGGCGCAGGCGTGCTGCAGGGCATGCACAACACTGACAAGTCCATCACCAGCTTTGCAAGAGCATGCTTTTCCTATGCATTGGACTTAAAGCAGGATTTATGGTTTGCCACAAAGGATACCATTTCCAAAAAGTATGACCATACCTTCAAGGATATTTTTGCTGAGGTTTACGAAAACGAATACAAGGCGAAATTTGAGGAAGCCGGCATTACCTATTTCTACACCCTGATTGACGATGCGGTAGCAAGAGTCATGAAAGCAGAGGGCGGCTTTATCTGGGCATGCAAGAACTACGACGGCGATGTAATGTCCGATATGGTTTCTTCCGCGTTCGGTTCCCTCGCCATGATGACTTCCGTACTGGTTTCCCCGAACGGCGTATACGAATACGAAGCCGCACACGGAACCGTACAGCGTCATTACTACAAGCACTTAAAGGGAGAGGAAACCTCCACAAACTCCGTAGCAACCATTTTTGCATGGACCGGAGCATTGAGAAAGCGCGGCGAGTTAGACGGCATCAAGGAACTGGTAGAATTTGCGGATAAGCTGGAAAAGGCAACCCTTTCCACCATTGAAAGCGGCAGAATGACCAAGGACCTTGCCCTGATTACCTCCTTAAAGGATGTCACCGTATTAAACAGCGAGAACTTTATCAAAGAAATCCGTAAAACATACGAAGCAATGTAAGAAAAAATATGCAGTATATGCAGAAAAAAGGCTTGCGGTTTATTCCGCAAGCCTTTCCCATTCTTCGTACGCTTCTGAAAGCTGTCCGTCCGTTTCTTCGATTTTTTTGGAAAGCTCCTGCAGCTTTCCCACATCCGTTGCGATAGAAGGGTCGCACATCTTTTCTTCCAGAGATGCTTTTTCTTCTTCTAACTTTTCAATCCGCTGTTCGCATTTCTTTAAGTCGTTTTCTTTCTTTCGTTTCTGTGCCTGTTCCTCTTTCTGCTGTTTCCAGTCCGTTTTGCTTTCGGTATCCTCGGTGGGAGCAGCGGCGGAAGCAGCCGGTGTATTTACGGCCAGTTGTTCCTTCTTTAAGAGGTAATAGTCGTAGTTGCCCAGATAATTGGTAAAGTCCCCGCCGGAAAGTTCCAAGATGCGGTGGGCGGTTTTATTGATGAAATAACGGTCGTGGGAAACATAGAGTACGGTGCCTTCGTAGTGGTTTAAGGCATCCTCTAAGATTTCCTTTGACATAATATCCAAATGGTTGGTGGGCTCGTCCAGGATTAAAAAGTTGGCATTGGAGAGCATCAGTTTTGCCAGGCTGACACGGCCTTTTTCACCGCCGCTCAAATCGGCAATCCGCTTGAAAACATCATCCCCGGTAAAGAGGAAAGCCGCCAGTACATTGCGGATGCGGGTGTTGTCCAGGTACGGATACTCATCGGAAATTTCTTCAAAGAGGGTCTTTTCATCATGCAGTACATGGTGTTCCTGGTCGTAGTAACCGATTTCCACGTTGGAGCCTAATCGAAAGCTTCCGGCGTCCGCTTCGATGAGCCGGTTGATGATTTTTAAAATCGTAGTTTTGCCGGTGCCGTTGTCCCCGATGATTGCCACATGCTCCCCGCGCTTTAACCGGAAGGAAAGGTGGGAGAAGAGCGTCTGGGAGCCGAAGGATTTTTTTAAGTCCTCCACGGTCAGCACATCGTTGCCGCTTAAAACGGCGGGAGTCAGGGTCAGATGCATATCGGATTTTACTTCCGTGGGTTTGTCCAGCACCTCTATTTTATTTAACATTTTCTCGCGGCTTTCCGCACGCTTGATGGATTTTTCCCTGTTGAAGGAGCGGAGCTTTTCAATAACCTCCTCCTGATGTTTGATTTCCTGCTGCTGGTTCATATAGGCATTCCACTGGGCTATGCGGAGCTGTTCTTTTTTGACGGCATAGTCGGAATAGTTGCCGGCAAATACGGTGGAGCGTCCGTTGTCGATTTCAATGATTTTGGTAGCCAGTCTGTCCAGGAAGAAGCGGTCATGGGAAACGATTAAAACCGCACCCCTGTAATTTTTAAGGTAGGTTTCCAGCCATGCAATGGATTGCATATCCAGGTGGTTGGTCGGCTCATCTAAAATAATAAGGTCGGGGGACAAAAGCAGAAGACGTCCCAGCGCCACACGGGTTTTCTGACCGCCGGAGAGGGCGGAAGTTTTTTTATCAAATTCTTCCTCCGTAAAGCCCAGCCCTTTTAAGACGCCTATGAGCTCACTTTTGTATATATAACCGCCGCTTGCCTCAAAACGGTGGGTGAGCTGGCTGTATTCCTCCATGATTCCGGCCAGGCTTTCTTCGTCCGCATCCTTCATGGATTTTTCGGTTTCCCGTATTTTATGCTCCAGGGCAATCAAATCCTGCTTTACGGACAAAAGCTCTTCGTAGATGGTGTTATCATCCGACAGTCCGGCATTCTGGGAAAGATACCCCAGGCTTTTTCCCTTGCCTAAAATGACCTGGCCGTCATCGGCTGCCATTTCGCCTACAATAATCTTAAGAAGAGTGGACTTGCCGGCACCGTTGATGCCCACAATGGCTGCTTTTTCATGGTCCTCTATATGAAAAGAAATTTCTTTTAAGACTTCGTTTCCGACAAATGCTTTCTGTATATTCTGACAGGAAAGTATCATGGTCTGTTCCTCACATTCTGTTTTGCTTTCTATAGTTTACCGTCATGGAAAAATAATGTCAAATTTTTCTGCATGGGGCGCGTCTGCGTTGACAATTTTTTAACACTCTTATATAATAAATTATAAATTCTTATGGAAAAGCAAGCTATAAAACAGGAGGCGTTAGTGTGGAAGGAAAAGGCATTTCCCAGGCGGTTATCGGGCGTCTGCCACGTTATTTCCGTTACTTGGGAGACTTAAAGGATGAAGGAGTGGAACGCATTTCTTCGCAGGAACTTTCCCGCAGAATGCAGGTAACCGCGTCGCAGATACGGCAGGATTTCAACAATTTCGGCGGCTTCGGACAGCAGGGTTACGGCTATAATGTAGATTATCTGTATACGGAAATCGGAAAAATACTGGGACTCGACAAGACCCACCGGCTGATCATCATCGGCGCCGGCAACCTCGGACGGGCTCTCGGCAATTATATGAACTTTGAAAAGAGGGGCTTTATTTTAAAGGGAATATTCGATAAAAATCCGGCGCTCTGGGGAGAAAAGGTCCGGGAAATTACCGTTCAGCCCATGGACAGAATGGAAGCGTTCATGCAGGAAAACGATATTGATATTGCGGTGCTCACCATTCCCAAAAACAGCGCCATTGACGTGGCGGAGGTACTGGTGAAATGCGGCGTCCGCGCCATTTGGAATTTTGCGCATGTGGATTTACAGGTTCCGCCCGAAATCCAGGTGGAAAACGTTCATCTTTCGGACAGTCTGATGAAGCTTTCCTACAATTTGGAGCAGGCAAACCGGAAGAAAGAAGAAGCTGATGCGTAGAGGTAAATTTACCGGAAAGGCATCTGAATGAAGAAGAAAGAAAAAGACTTTTATGAGGCGGTAAACGCCTACAATATCCCGGTGCTGACATTGGATCACAACTGGCACAAGCTGTTTGGAAACGAGGAAGCCACCCCAGCCGTAAAAGTGCTGCAGGAGGAGCTGAACGAGCTCTTAAAGAAGCAGGGCAGGGCGGCTACGGAAGGAAAAAAGACAGCCGCCTTAAAGAAGAAGCTGATGGAAGAGATCATTCCGCTGGCAGATGCCTACAACAAAAAGGAAGACAAGGCAACCGAGAAAAAAATCGAAGAGCACAAGAGACTCATTGCTGAGTGCAACGAGAAGCTTAAGGACTACCGGCTGGAGTTAAATGCCCTGCCGGACGAAATAAAGGCAGTCAACAAAAAACTGATGTTTGCCACCATGGATATCTGCTACCGGCAGCTCAATGAAAATACGGCAAGCATTGCGGCAGCGGAGGAATGGATACGGGACACGAGGATAGAATTAAAAAAACAGCTTATCCGGAAACAGGAAATGGAGCAGAAAAATCAGGAGCTGTATTCCTATATGCATTCCATTTTCGGAGTGGATGTCATCAATCTGTTTGACGGAGAATACGGAAATAAGGAGAGTAAAGAGGACGGTTGAGCACAACAGTCCTTTTTCAAATGATATGGAAAAGAAAAACGGAATCCTGCCTGTCAGCCTTGTAACGGCGGACGAGATGCGGGCATATGATACTTATACCATACAGAATATCGGCATACACACGGAGGTTTTGATGGAGCGGGCGGCGCTTGCCCTTGCGGACGAATGCATGCTTCTTTTAAAAGATGCCCATAAAAAGCCCCGGGAGGCAAAAGCACTCTGCGTGTGCGGTACGGGAAATAACGGCGGCGACGGGCTCGCCTGCGCAAGACTTCTTGCGGACAGAGGTGTGGAAGTGAAGGTCCTGCTTGTGGGAAATAAGGAAAAATTAAGCGAAGCTGCCGCTTACGAATACCGGATTTTACAGGCTTACGGTGTCCCGGTGGTAAGCTTTGGAGAGGATGGTTTTCCGGCGGAGGAGTATTCCGTTATCGTGGATGCCCTGTTTGGCACCGGACTTTCCCGAAAGATAACCGGGGATTATAAGCAGGTGATTGAAACCATAAACGACCTACCGGGAAAGGTGGTGGCGGCGGATATTCCTTCCGGCATCGATTCGGACTCGGGCAAAATCTGGGGGACGGCAATCATGGCGGACAGAACCGTTACCTTCGGCTTTGCCAAAAGAGGGCTGTATCTTTATCCGGGCGCTTCCTATGCCGGAAAGGTAAGGACTGCAGACATCGGCATTACGGAAAAAAGCTTCCGGACAGGGGAGCCTGGCATGTATACCCTGACGGGGGACGGACTTTCCCTCTTTCAAAACCGCAGACCGGACGGCAACAAGGGTACCTTCGGGAAAATCCTGATTGCGGCCGGCAGTAAAAATATGGCGGGAGCGGCTGTTCTCTGCGCGAAAAGCGCTTACCGGGCGGGAGTGGGCATGGTAAAACTGGTCATTCCCGAATGTATCCGGGAGACAGTGCTTATGAGTTTACCGGAAGCCATGATTTTTTCCTACGAAAAAGAAGACGGACTTTCGGAAGCAGAGCAGGAAGAACTTAAGAAAAGCATGGACTGGGCGGATGTGCTCTTAGCAGGTCCCGGACTGGGGGAGGGAGAAGCGGCACGGACGCTTACGGAACTGTTTTTACGGAACCGGGAGAAAAAGCTGCTTCTGGATGCGGATGCCCTGAACGCGTTAAGCAGGGAGGAAGCGCTTTATAAGCTGGCGGCGCAAAGAGGCGGCAATCTGGTGCTTACGCCCCATATGGGAGAGCTTGCGAGACTTCTTCATGTTCCGGTTTCCGAGGTGAAGGAGGATGAACTTGCCGCCACCCGGAAGCTGCAGGCGGATATTCATGCGGTAATCGCCGGAAAAAGCGCCAGAACCTACGTCTGTGACGGCAGCCATAAAATATTCTTAAACACGGCGGGCAACGACCGGATGGCAACGGCGGGAAGCGGGGATGTTTTATCCGGCATGACAGGCGCCATGCTGGCAGGCGGACTTTCCCCCTACGAAGCGGCGGTGGCGGGCGTATACCTGCATGCTTGTGCGGGGGATGCCGCAGCAAAAAGGGAAATGGGCATGGGACTCTGCGCCACGGACCTTTTACGGGAATAGAAAACGGAAATGGTATACCTTCAGATAAACTGGAAATACTAATACCAGATTTAGAAGAAGGGATGTTTTTTATGAGAAGAGGAGATATTTATTACGCGGATTTACGTCCGGTTATCGGTTCCGAGCAGGGAGGTATCCGGCCGGTTCTGATTGTCCAGAACGATGTGGGCAACAAACACAGTCCCACCATTATCTGCGCTGCCATTACTTCCAGAATGAACAAGGCAAAGCTGCCCACACATATCGAGCTTTCCACGGAAAAATACGATATGGATAAGGACTCCGTGGTGCTTTTAGAGCAGCTCCGTACCATAGACAAAAAAAGGCTGAAGGATAAGGTGTGCCACCTGGATGCCCAGATTATGCAGAAGGTCAACAGGGCGCTCATGATAAGTCTGGAACTGAATACATAAGACAAATGCCAAACTTGACGGAAATCGCCAATAATGGTATATTTTAATGTGAGGTTTTACCGGAAAAAATAAAATAAGAAAATCTAAGGAGAAAGAATATGTCAGGACATTCAAAATTTGCGAACATTAAGCATAAAAAGGAAAAGAATGATGCAGCAAAGGGCAAGATTTTTACCATTATCGGAAGAGAAATTGCCGTAGCGGTCAAGGAAGGCGGTCCCGACCCTGCCAACAACTTTAAGCTGGCACAGGTTATTACAAAGGCAAAAGCCAACAACATGCCCAATGATACCATCGACAGAGGCATCAAGAAGGCTGCCGGAGACCTGGGAAGCGTAAACTATGAATACGTTACATACGAAGGCTACGGTCCCAGCGGTATCGCCATTATCGTAGATGCACTGACCGACAACAAGAACCGTACGGCAGCCAATGTGAGAAGCGCTTTCACAAAGGGACAGGGCAACATCGGTACGCCCGGCTGCGTTTCCTTTATGTTTGACAAGAAGGGCCAGATTTTAATCGATAAAGAAGAATACGAAGCGGATTCGGATGAACTGATGATGCAGGTGCTGGATGCCGGAGCGGAGGATTTCAGTGAAGAAGAGGATGTATACGAAGTGCTGACCGACCCCGACAGCTTTGAAGAGGTAAGAAAGGCACTGGAGGATGCCGGTATTCCCATGATGAGTGCGGAAGTTACCATGATTCCCCAGAACTATGTAACCCTTACAGATGAAACCGTCATCAAAAACCTGCAGCGTACCCTCGACCTTCTGGATGAAGACGATGATGTGCAGGCAGTATACCATAACTGGGACGACTAAGGAAGGAAGAGGAAACCTATGAAGAAAGAAACAATATGTGTGCAGGCGGGATGGAAGCCTACGTGCGGCGAACCCCGTATCCTGCCGATTTACCAGTCTACCACCTTTAAGTACGATACTTCCGAACAGATGGGAAAACTGTTTGATCTGGAGGCGTCCGGTTATTTCTACACCAGACTGCAAAATCCGACCAATGACTGCGTTGCAGCCAAAATCTGTGAATTAGAGGGCGGCGTTGCCGCAATGCTGACAAGCTCCGGTCAGGCGGCCAACAATTATGCGGTATTCAATATCTGTGAGGCAGGGGACCATGTGGTTCTTTCTTCTACCGTATACGGAGGCACTTTTAACCTGCTGACGGTTACCATGAAAAAAATGGGTATTTCCTGTACTGTGGTTGACCCTGACTGGCCGGCTGAGAAAATCGCGGAAGCTTTTCAGGAGAACACTAAGTGCGTACTGGCGGAAACCATTGCAAACCCTGCGCTGGTAGTGCTTGATATTGAAAAGTTTGCCAAGCTTGCCCATGACCATCAGGTACCTCTCATTGTGGACAATACCTTTGCCACACCCATTAACTGCAATCCATTCGATTTCGGAGCCGACATTGTCACCCATTCCACGACCAAGTACATGGACGGACATGCCGCAACCGTAGGCGGAGCCATTGTGGACTCCGGCAATTTCGACTGGAGTAAATATCCGGATAAATTCCCCGGACTCTGCAGCCCGGATGAGTCCTATCACGGTATCACTTATACCGAAAAATTCGGCAAAGCCGCTTACATAACAAAGGCAACCTCCCAGCTTATGAGGGACCTCGGTTCCATCCAGGCGCCGTTTAATGCCTTTATCCTGAATTTAGGACTGGAAACATTGCCTCTCCGTATGGAAAGACATTGCAGCAATGCGCAGGCGGTTGCGGAATTTTTGGAAAGCCACGAAAAGGTTGCCTGGGTCAACTATCCCGGCTTAAAGAGCAACAAATACTATGAACTGGCACAGAAATACATGCCGAACGGCACCTGCGGTGTTATCAGCTTCGGCTTAAAGGGCGGCAGAAAAGCAGCAGAAGAGCTGATGGATAAGCTGAAGCTGGCTGCCATCGTGACCCATGTTGCGGATGCCCGGACCTGTGTGCTTCATCCTGCCAGCCATACACACAGACAGATGAACGACGAACAGTTAAAGGAAGCCGGCGTTGCCCCTGATCTGATTCGTCTGTCCGTTGGTATCGAAAACGTTTCCGACATTATAGATGACCTTGCACAGGCGTTAGAACAGATTTAACCCTTTGCAAAAAAGGAGTAATATGGCTTTTGTGAAAAACAAGTTCAGCTATGTGCTTTGGGCTTGCTACATAGTCTTGATCGGCTTTGCTTATTTCGGTCTGACGGTTTCGGGACTGCAAAGCCTTTCCATAACCGATAAAAGCGCCCTTATCTGCATATCCTGCCTGCCGCTTTTCTTAGTGGCGGGACTGTTTGCCCTTATCCGGTGGTGTGTGGGACGCTATACGGCGGCAAGGACACCCGTGCAGGCTTCCGCCGCCTTTGAGGCAATCGCTGTGGGCGTGCTTCTGGTGACGGGCGTGGTTATCCGTGCCCTCATGCTGAATGCAGCTGCGGCTTTGGCGGTTTACCGGGATATCTGTTATTTTGAAGGCGCAAAAGTGACCGGACAGGCAATTCCCCTGACGGCGCAGAGTATGGAGTATTTTTATTACATTTTACTGCGGGGCGTATTTTACGTTGTAGGCAATCACTTTACGGCAGGATTCATTCTGCAGATTGTATTGCAGACGATTTCCTCCCTTATATGGTATTTTGCCTTAAAGAAACTGATTGGCAGAATAGGAGCCTTCTTTTTCCTGATTACGGCAACGGTATTTCCTTTCTTTGTAAATGCCGGTCTGCAGTATTCGCCGGAGGTATTGTATGCTCTGTTATACGGCCTGGTGCTGCTTTTAATCGGCTTTTACTATGAAAAAGAGCGGGAGAGCGCTTCCTTAAAATGGCAGAATGCCCTGCTTTTATTTGCATCGGGACTCGGCATCGGTTTTCTGACGTACCTGGATGCCATAGGTCTCTCCCTCATTTCCCTGCTGGTTTTCGTGAAATTCTTAAAGAAAAACAGACCCGACTGGCTGGATGAAAACGGAGAAAAGGAAAGCTTCACCATGCATGTTTTACTGCTTACTTTAGGCTACTTTGCAGGCAAGGGACTGTTTATGATGATTGACGTCTGGCAGAACCATTCTTCCTTGCAGCGGATTATGGGAGCCTGGGGAGAAACCTTCAGGCCGAAGGGCAGTATGTCCTTATACGAACTGAGTACATCCGTAACCGGAAAAGATGTTCTGTGGGTTATCATTGTCCTGTTTTTACTGATGCTGGGCATTCCTTCCTTCTTCCTGAAAAAGGAGTCGGAGAACCAGTTAATCTGGGTGGTGTTTGCGGCGGTTATCGCTCTGTTCTGTTTCTTTAAGGTGGAAACACCCGCCATGGGCTACGGCTATCTTTTGTTCCATGCGCTGGTTGTCCTTTTGGCCGCCGGCATGCAGAATTTATTCTATATGCCGGGTGTGGAGCAGACACCGGCTCCGGTAAAACCGCAGACCCTTGTAAAACCGCAGACCCCTGTAAAACCGCAGGCTCCTGTAAAATCGCAGACCCCTGATAGGGTTTCCAACGGATCTACCGACCGTTACAGACAGCCGGAGAACGGAGAAAAAGAAATCAAATATATTGAAAATCCGCTTCCCCTGCCGAAGAAGCATGAGAAGAAGAGCATGGGATATAAGTTTGAAGTACCGCCCGAAAAAATGAAGTACGACATTCAGGTATCCGATGCGGATGATTTTGATCTGAAATAACATGAAAATTGAAAATCAGGATATCCTAAAAAGGAATTGCTGCGGCAGTTCCTTTTTTCTTATCCTTTTTTATCCAAGGCGCGAAAGCCTGAAAAAGGATTTTGCCGGAACGGATAAGCTGCCGCACGGAAAGGACGGTTTTCATGGAAGAAAACATAAATCAGGATGAACAGATAGAAAAGACCGGTCAGGTCATTTTAAATCACAATGCCCGGGAGGATACAATACACCTGCTTACCATTATCGGGGAAATAGAAGGTCACGACAATTTAAGCAGCTCCGCCAAAACCACCAAGTACGAGCATGTACTGCCGAAGCTTGCCGCTATTGAGGACAGTGAGGAAATAAAGGGCGTACTGGTCTTGTTAAACACCATGGGCGGAGATGTGGAAGCGGGGCTTGCCATTGCGGAAATGGTGGCGTCCCTGTCCAAGCCCACCGTGTCCCTGGTGCTTGGCGGCAGCCATTCCATCGGCATCCCCATAGCCGTCAGTACGGACTATTCCTTTATTGTCCCCACGGGCACCATGGTTATCCATCCGGTAAGAATGACCGGAATGGTCATCGGCGTACCCCAGACCTTTGACTATTTCAAACAGATGCAGGACAGGATTACGGGTTTTGTCAGCAGCCACTGCGAAATTTCAAGGGAAAGACTGGAGCAGCTCATGATGGAAACGAAAATGCTCACCAAGGATGTTGGCACTATTTTAGTGGGCGGGGAAGCCGTAAAGGAGGGCATTATCAACGAAGTGGGCGGCATCCGGGAAGCCCTTAAAAAATTGCATTCCCTGATAGATGCGGATAGAGAAAATGGCGAAAGCAAATAGGCAAAATATTGTATACATGGTGACAAGCCGGATGAAAAATGATATAATACTTACATTGCCCTGATTTGGGGTGATAAGAGTCCTGCGTACAGCACCGGGACTGCAATAGGAGTGTTTTATCATGGCAGCAAAACAGACATCAAAAAAATCGACTACCCGGAGAAAAAGCAGCAGTTCCAAGTCCTCCAGACAGCAGGAAAGAGTCTATACGGAGCAGGAAACAGAACTGTTTCATGAGATTTCCCTGATTTTATTCTTTGCGGTAGCAGTGGTTCTTTTTTTATGCAATTTCGGCATACTGGGTCCGGTCGGCAAAGGTATCAGCAGTATTCTGTTCGGACTGTTCGGTCTTCCGGCGTATGCGTTTTCCATTCTTTTGTTTTTAGCAATCGCTTTCTTTTCCGCTAACGGCGGCAGTTCCGCAGCGGTGCGCAAAATTGTGGCGGGAGCCATCCTGTTCTGCATGGCGGGGGTAATCTGCGAACTTTTTGGCGACCATATATATGGATTAGAAAAATATAATATCGTTGAAATTTATAAATTTTGCAGCGAAAATCATGTGGGTGGCGGCGTCCTGTTCGGCAGTCTTGCCTACTTTTTACTGCATTTTCTGGACACCATCGGCACGGTTCTGGTGGTACTGATTGTGTGCCTGATTTCCGTTATCCTTCTTACGGAGAAATCCTTTGTAAAGGGTGTGAAAAACGGCAGTAAGCGTGTGGTAGAGCTCTCCAGGGAGGATGCCCAGAGACGGAAAGAGCTGATGGAATCCCGCCGGGAAGAAGCGGAAGAAGAGCGCATCCGCAGGGAAGAGGAACGTCACAGAAGAGAGGAAACACGCCGCTTAAAGGCAGAGGAAAAAGAGAACGAAAAAATCCTTCGTATGGATAAAAAAGTGTCCGGCGTCATACTGGATACGGCACTTACGGAGCCGGCGGAGAAAAAGAACCGGGACGATATTCACGAAATTACCTTCAACGAAGAGCCGGATATTTTACCGGCAGAGGAAGCGCCCATGGAACCGGCGCATCCCATTATGCCGGATGCATTTTCCCAGGAGATGCCCGGACAGAAGACGTCTGCGGCGGACTCCTTTATCCACCCGGATATATTAGACAACATTCCGGTAGAGGGCATGTTCCGCAGGGACGAAGAGGAAGCCGTTCCCGCATCTACGTTCCATGCAGAGCCCGCCTATAAGGCAGAACCGGAGCCGGCGGAAAGCACACAGTTTTCCCGTCCCAAGGCAGTTGTCCCGGAAAAGAAAACCACGGATACCCCGAGACCGGAAGGCATGCCGCAGAGCAGCGCCACACCTTCCAATGTCCCGAAGAAATACATGTTCCCTCCTTTGTCCTGTTTACAGAAGGGCAAGGGCGGCGGCGGGGACTCCGCAAGGGAATTAAAGGAAACGGCTGCCAGACTGCAGCAGACACTACATACATTCGGTGTCAACGTAACGATTACCAATATCAGCCAGGGGCCTTCCGTTACCCGGTACGAGCTGCAGCCCGAGCAGGGGGTTAAGGTCAGCAAAATCGTGGGACTGGCGGATGATATCAAGTTAAATCTTGCCGCAACGGATATCCGTATCGAAGCGCCCATTCCCGGCAAAGCGGCTATCGGTATCGAAGTACCGAACAAAGAAAATACGCCGGTGGCATTGCGTGATTTGTTAGAGTCAAAGGAATTCAAGGAATTCCCCAGCAAGATCGCATTTGCGGTCGGTAAAGACATCGCAGGCAAGGTGGTTGTGGCGGACATCGGCAAGATGCCCCATATGCTGATTGCGGGTGCTACCGGTTCCGGTAAATCCGTCTGCATCAATACACTGATTATGAGTATTCTCTATAAAGCACACCCGGATGAAGTCAAGCTTATCATGGTGGATCCCAAGGTGGTGGAGTTAAGCATTTACAACGGCATTCCCCATCTGTTAATCCCGGTTGTAACGGATCCCAAGAAAGCGTCCGCAGCCCTGCACTGGGGAGTTACGGAAATGGAAGACCGTTACAAGAAGTTTGCGGACCTGAATGTGCGTGACCTGAAGGGCTACAACGAAAAGATTACCGCCATGAGGGAAAAGGGAGAAAACGTACCCGCCAATCTGCCCCAGATGATTATTATCGTGGACGAGCTTGCGGATTTGATGATGGTATGTCCCGGCGAAGTGGAAGACTCCATCTGCCGTCTGGCACAGCTCGCCAGAGCAGCGGGTATCCACCTGATTATTGCGACCCAGAGGCCTTCTGTGGATGTCATCACCGGTCTTATCAAAGCCAACATGCCCAGCCGTGTGGCATTCAGCGTAAGCAGCGGCGTGGACTCCCGTACCATCCTTGATATGAACGGTGCGGAAAAGCTTTTAGGAAAGGGCGATATGCTTTTCTACCCGCAGGGTTATTCCAAACCCGCCCGTATCCAGGGTGCGTTTGTATCGGATAAGGAAGTTTCGGATGTAGTGGATTTCCTGAAAAACCAGACACTCGGCAATGTGTACGCCGAGGATATCGAAGAAAAAATCAAAAATATCGGAAGCAGCTCTTCCCAGAGCGGAGCCACGGGGGACGGCAGTGCCGTGGATGAACTTTTTGCGGATGCGGGAAAGTTTATCATCGACAAGGACAAGGCGTCCATCGGTATGCTGCAGAGGGTATTTAAGATAGGATTTAACCGGGCAGCCCGTATCATGGACCAGCTTCATGACTACGGTGTGGTCGGAGAAGATGAAGGCACCAAACCCCGGAAGGTTCTGATGAGTGAGGAACAATTCGAACAATTACTGGAAGAAATCTAAGGAGAAAAACATGAAAACAGACATCGAAATTGCCCAGCAGGCGGAAATGGAACCCATTGTAAAGGTAGCAGAGCAAATCGGCGTATCCGCTGACGATTTGGAACTGTACGGAAAGTATAAAGCAAAGATTTCCGATGAGTACTTAAAAAGCATTGAAGGCAACCCGGACGGAAAACTGATTCTGGTGACCGCCATTAACCCCACTCCCGCAGGAGAAGGAAAAACCACGACTACCGTAGGACTGGGAGAAGCTTTCGGACGTATGAACAAAAAGGCAATTATTGCCTTAAGAGAGCCTTCCTTAGGTCCCTGCTTCGGTATCAAGGGCGGCGCGGCAGGCGGCGGCTATGCACAGGTCGTTCCCATGGAGGATCTGAACCTGCACTTTACCGGCGATTTCCATGCCATTACCTCTGCCAATAACTTACTGGCAGCTTTGCTTGATAACCATATCCAGCAGGGCAATGCCCTCCGTATTGATACCAGACAGATTGTATGGAAGAGATGCCTGGACATGAACGACAGAGTACTGCGTAACGTAGTGGTAGGTCTTGGAAGCAAGGCGGACGGCTTTGTGAGAGAAGACCATTTTGTCATTACTGTAGCAACGGAAATTATGGCTGTTTTGTGTCTTGCCAGTGATATGAACGACTTAAAGGAACGCTTATCCCGTATGGTGGTTGCGTACAATCTGGACGGCGAACCCGTTACGGCGGGACAGCTTCAGGCAGTGGGTTCTATGGCGGCGCTCTTAAAGGATGCCTTAAAACCCAACATGATTCAGACACTGGAGCATACACCGGCGCTGGTGCACGGCGGACCCTTTGCCAACATTGCACACGGCTGCAACTCCGTAAGAGCCACTAAGGCAGCCTTAAAAATGGCGGACTATGTGATTACGGAAGCCGGCTTCGGCGCAGACCTCGGCGCTGAGAAATTCTTTGACATCAAGTGCCGTGCGGCAGGCTTAAAGCCGGATGCGGTGGTACTGGTGGCAACTATCCGCGCCTTAAAATACAACGGCGGCGTGGCAAAGGCAGATTTATCGGCAGAAAACGTAGATGCCTTGAAGAAGGGCATTGTAAACTTAGAGAAGCATATTGAAAACCTGAAATTATACGGTGTACCCGTAGTGGTAACCTTAAACTCCTTTATTACCGATACGGAAGCGGAAATTTCCTATGTCAAGAATTTCTGCGAGGAGAGAGGCGCGGAATTTGCTCTTTCCGAAGTATGGGAAAAGGGCGGCGAAGGCGGCATGGCTTTAGCTGAAAAGGTGCTTAAGACTCTTTCTGAAAAAGAAAGCCACTTTAAGCCGTTATATGAGGATGACCTTTCCCTGACCGAAAAGATTGAAACCGTAGCAAAGAAGATTTACGGTGCGGGAAGCGTCACTGTTTCCGCTGCGGCAAAGAAGCAGCTTGAAAAGATTGAAGCCATGGGATTCGGCAATCTGCCGGTATGTATGGCAAAGAACCAGTATTCGTTATCCGATGACCCGACAAAGCTGGGACGTCCGGAAGGCTTTGACCTGACAGTCAGGGAAGCTTATGTATCCGCAGGCGCAGGATTTGTTGTAGTGCTGACCGGTACGGTCATGACCATGCCCGGCCTCTCAAAGAACCCTGCGGCATACAATATCGATGTGGATGAAAACGGTAAAATCGTCGGATTATTCTAAGCACTCCGGTCGAACAGACCTGCGGAAAGGAAGCCTATGGCACAGATTATAGACGGAAAAAAAATATCCCAGCAAATAAAAGATGAAGTAAAAGAAGAAGTAAGCAGACTGAAGGAAGAGGGCGTGGAAGTGACCCTGGCGGTCATTCAGGTGGGTTCCGACCCGGCTTCCAGCGTCTACGTGGGAAACAAAAAGAAAGCATGCGAATACACCGGTATCCGCTCCCTTGCCTACGAACTTCCGGAAGAAACCACGGAAGAGGAACTGCTTTCCCTGATTGATGAACTGAACAACCGGGGGGACGTAAACGGCATATTAGTGCAGCTTCCCCTGCCTGCCCATATCAAGGAAGGCGATATTATCCGTGCCATTTCCCCCAAAAAGGATGTGGACGGCTTCCATCCCGAAAATGTGGGTGCACTCTGTACCGGAGAAAAGGGCTTTGTTTCCTGCACACCGGCAGGCATTATTGAACTTTTGAAGAGAAGCGGCGTTTCCATAGAAGGAAAGAACTGTGTGGTAATCGGACGAAGCAATATTGTTGGAAAACCCATGGCATTGCTTTTGCTGCGGGAAAACGGTACCGTTACCGTTGCCCATTCCCGGACGCAGAATTTGAAAGAGATTACAAAAAGAGCGGATATTCTAGTCGCAGCTGTAGGAAAACCTAAAATGATTACGGCAGACTATGTGAAAGAAGGAGCCGTTGTCATTGATGTGGGCATTCACCGCATGGAAAACAAAAAGCTTTGCGGTGACGTGGACTTTGAAGCGGTGGAGCCTCTTTGCAGCGCCATCACCCCGGTACCCGGCGGCGTAGGTCCCATGACCATAGCCATGCTGATGCATAACTGTGTGGAGTCCCTGAAATTACAGGAAAATTAACCAAGAGGAAACCGTATGAAGTGTCATAAATGTGGAGCAGAACTGCCGGAAGGCAGGCTTTACTGTGAAAAATGCGGTGAGGAAGTACATATTGTTCCCGATTTTGAACCTGAAATCGAAAACAGCATGCAGGAATCCCTCACAGCCATAGCGGAGCATGCGGAATTCGGACCGGAGACCGAACAGGAAAAGAAACATCAAAGACTGTTTCGAATTGTCAGTATTGCGGCAGGAGTTCTCATTGTATTTTTAGTTCTTTTACTGTGTTGTTTCCATTTCCGTTCCAGGTCTTTGACTTACCAGTTAAAGCGTGCACAGGCATGTTACCAGAACGGAAAGCTGCCGGAGGCGGCGGAGCATTACAAAGCTGCCATTGCCATGGATGAAACAGACATTTCCCTGCAGCATGCACTGGCGGATATCTATCTGGCGCTGGGGGAAGAAGAGTCCTATCTGGAGATTCTGAACCGTATCCGGAAATCCGTGTATGCGTCCCCGGACGAAGTGATTTCCGCTTACAAAAAGCTGGTGGCATATTATAAAGAAAAAGAAGATTACAGTACCATCAACACCCTTGTTACTTCATCCGACAATGACGAGGTGAAAAATCTGTTCCGCAACTACATGGCGCAGCCGCCGGAGTTTTCTTATAAAGGCGGCAATTACGCCCAGGTAATCCCCTTAAAGCTTACCTCCGGCACACAGGGAACCATTTATTATACCTTAGACGGTATGATGCCCAACGAAAACAGTGAGGTTTACACCACACCGATTTTTTTAGACACCGGCAACTATACGGTAACCGCCATATTTGTGAACGAATACGGCATCAAAAGCGATGTGGTTTCCCAGAATTTTGATATTGATGTAATAAAGCCTCCGGCACCGGAAGTATCAGTGTACAGCGGCGAATATACCGCACCTGTCATGATAGAGGTTGCAGAATCCATGGAAGGAATGGTATATTATACTACGGACGGAACAGAACCGACCTTACAGTCCCTTATTTACACGGGTCCTATTCCCATGCCTCTCGGCAAAAGCGTCTTTCATTTTGCCATTGCCACGGAAGACGGCGTGTTCGGGGAAAGTACGGTCCGGGAATATACATTGACCCTGCCTACGGAGTTTACCCCAGAGGATGCGCTTTCCGGTTTATACAGTCAATTTACGGAAAACGGAAAAACGGTGGAAGCAGACGGCAGTATTCTGTCTCCCGATTTAAACGGCAGATACCTGTATACATTCCAATACGCACTGTCCATTCCCGATGAAGGTGACTTCTATGTGATTGCGGAAGTTTTTGAAGACTCTGCGGGAATGCAGACGAAAACCGGCACCGTTTTTGCGGTGGATATTTATACCGGTGAGTATTACAAACTGTCAAGAGGTGCACTGGATAATTATATCCTGGAGCCTTACTGATAAAATCTAAGAGTAAAAGAGGTGCGAGATGTTTAAGATTTTAAAAGCCAAAGAACTGACAACCAACATTTACCTGATGGAAGTGGAGGCGAAGCGAATTGCGAAAAACTGTCTCCCCGGGCAATTTATCATAGCTCGTAAGGATGTGGACAGTGAGCGTATTCCCCTGACCATCTGCGATTACGACAGGGAAAACGGTACCATTACCATTGTATTCCAGATTGTAGGTGCATCCACCATGATGATGTCCTCCTTAAAGGAAGGAGATTATTTCCATGATTTCGTAGGCCCTTTGGGCTGTCCTTCCGAGTTTACCAAAGAAGATCTGGACAGCTTAAAGCAGAAGAAAATTCTCTTCGTAGCCGGCGGTGTAGGTACCGCTCCCGTATATCCCCAGGTAAAATGGCTGCATGAGAACGGCATTGAGGCTGACGTTATCGTAGGCGCCAAGAATAAAGATCTGCTTATTTTAGAGGAGCAGATGAAGGCGGTTGCCGGAAATCTTTATGTGACCACGGATGACGGTTCTTACGGCAGAAGCGGTATGGTTACCCAGGTTATCAAAGATTTATATGCCGAAGGCAAGAAGTACGATGTCTGCGTTGCCATCGGTCCCATGATTATGATGAAATTCGTATGCTTACAGACAAAGGAATTAGGACTTCCCACCATTGTCAGCTTAAACCCTATTATGGTAGACGGAACCGGTATGTGCGGCGCCTGCCGTGTAAGCGTAGGCGGCAAGACCAAATTTGCCTGCGTGGACGGACCGGAATTTGACGGACACGAAGTGGACTTCAACGAAGCCATGTTACGTCAGCAGATTTACAAAACGGAAGAAGGCCGTGCATTCCTGAAAGCAAAAGAGGGTGAAACCCATCACGGCGGATGCGGCAACTGCCAGTAATGATACTCGGAGGAAAGAAAATGGACGTTTTAAAGAAAGTTCCCGTAAGAGAGCAGGATGCAAAGAAGCGTGCTGCCAATTTTGAAGAAGTATGTCTCGGCTACAATAAAGAAGAAGCCATGGAAGAAGCAAACCGTTGCATCGGTTGTAAGAATGCACAGTGTATCAAGGGATGCCCCGTATCCATCAACATCCCCGAATTTATCAGTCATGTAAAGCAGGGCGATATCGAGGGTGCTTATCAGGTAATCAGCGAATCCTCCGCACTTCCCGCTGTATGCGGACGTGTCTGCCCGCAGGAAAGCCAGTGTGAAGGCAAATGTATCCGCGGTATCAAGGGCGAAGCCATTTCCATCGGTAAGCTGGAGCGTTTCGTAGCGGACTGGGCAAGAGAAAACGAAATCAAACCCGAAGGCGCCAAGGAAAAGAACGGTAAGAAGGTAGCTGTAATCGGTTCCGGCCCGGCAGGTTTAACCTGTGCCGGAGATCTGGCAAAGATGGGTTATGATGTAACGATTTTTGAAGCCCTGCACGAAGCAGGCGGCGTTTTGGTTTACGGTATTCCCGAATTCCGTCTTCCCAAACAGGCAGTCGTTGCCAAGGAAATCGAAAATGTACGTTCCCTCGGCGTTAAGATTGAAACCAACGTGGTAGTCGGCAAATCCGTTACCATTGATGAACTTATTCAGGACGAAGGCTTTGAAGCCGTATTCATCGGTTCCGGCGCCGGACTTCCCAAATTCATGGGTATTCCCGGTGAAAATGCCAACGGCGTATTCTCCGCAAACGAATACCTTACCAGAAGCAATCTGATGAAGGCTTTCGATGAAAATTCCGATACCCCCATTATGCGCGGCAAGAAGGTAGCGGTAGTCGGCGGCGGCAACGTTGCCATGGACGCAGCCAGAACCGCTTTAAGACTGGGTGCAGAGGTACATATCGTATACAGAAGAAGCGAAGAAGAGCTTCCTGCCCGTGTGGAAGAAGTTCATCACGCTAAAGAGGAAGGTATCATCTTTGACCTTCTCACCAACCCCATTGCCATCGTAGAGGATGAAAAGGGCTGGGTAACCGGTATGAAGTGCATTAAGATGGAATTAGGCGAGCCTGATGAGTCCGGCAGAAGACGTCCGGTAGAAGTAGCCGGTTCCGAATTTGTCATGGATGTGGATACCGTAATCATGTCCCTCGGAACTTCTCCCAATCCTCTGATTTCTTCTACAACGGAAGGACTGGAAGTGAATAAGTGGAAATGTATCGTAGCTGCCGAAGAAAACGGACAGACCTCCAAAGAGGGCGTTTACGCAGGCGGCGATGCGGTAACCGGTGCAGCAACGGTTATTCTTGCCATGGGTGCAGGTAAAGCCGGTGCAAAGGGTATCGACGAATACTTAAGAAACAAATAATCCTTTCACGGAGGTGTAAAAATGCCCTGGTGTCCGAAATGTAAAAACGAATACAAAGAAGGTATCAAAATCTGTGCAGACTGCGGTTGTGAATTAGTTTCCGAGGAAAAAGAGGAAAAGCCCCTTACCTTCGGAGACAAAACCGACATGGAAGCACTGGCGGATTTTCTAAAGTTTCACAAGGTGGAAGGCGTGCGTATCGCCAAGGATGAACAGGACGATACCTATGAGCTTTATGTGGCGGAAAAGGAACTGCAGAAGGCAGGAAAGCTGAAGGCTCTCTTTGTAGAGGAAATGACTAAGAAGATGAAGGAAGAGCAGGAGGAAGAAGAGTCCCCCATCAAGCCTTCCGCCCTTTACGAGGACAATGCCGCAAAAGCGGAGGAGAATAAGAGCAGCGCCTATACCTTGCTCGGTGTGGGCATTCTGGGACTTGTTGTGGTGGTTCTTGGCATGCTCGGCGTGCTTCCCATACGGCTCAGCGGCCTTTCCATGTATATGGTTTACGGCATTATGAGCGTGCTGTTTTTACTGTTCATCATTATGGGGCTCATTTCCATGAAGTCCTATCATGTGTTTGCCGGAAAAGCGGCTTCCGAAAACACCTTGCGTGAGTCCGTGGAAAAATGGTGTCTGGAAACCCTTAAAGGCGAGGAACTGGACAAGGAGCTGTTTGCCCCGGAAGAAGAGCTTTCCGAAGAGGAAAAGTACTTCAAGCGGAACGCTCTTTTAAAGGAGAAGATTTCCAATCAGTTCATGAACCTGGATGACAGTTTTTTGGACAATCTGGCGGATGACCTTTACGGTGACATTTTTACAAAATAAATACAGTGAAATGAAATGCGCTTTCCTGTGCTGAACTTTATATGCTTAACACGGAAGGCGCATTTTAGTTTAATACTTACAGGGGAGGTACAATATTGAAAAAGGGGAGTAAAATTATAATGAAAAATTGGCAGAAGAGATTGATTATTGTGGTGGGGATATGTGCAGCAATATGGATGATAGGAAGACTGGAATTTAAAATCGGAAGCTTCCGGGGCAATTCCTTTGAAAAGTACAGAAATTTCACAAATCATACACTTTTGACAGAACTGCCGGGAAAAGCAACGGATTTCAAATTTCAATGTGCAAATTTAGTATTGGGTGCTTATAACAGTGCGGCGTTCACTCTTTCAGATAATGAGTACGAAAAGTATATTCAAACACTTAATTTAAAAGTAAAAGATGAATATGATGAATATAATTTTACCGGAAAGAAGGTAAAGGACACGGAAGAATGTTATGACAGGTATGGAATATACAGAGGTCTGCCGGTAAAAAAGTTTAAGTATGTAACGGAAGATGATATAAGGGAGTATACGATACTGTATTATGAATCCTATCAAGGAGCCGGAAGCAAGACATATGCAATTATGGGCAATTCCAAAACAGGCAGGATTGTCTACTGGTTTTCAGGGAGCAACTGAATTCTAAGATTAATGAAGGGGGGATTTATATGGTTGAAATGTATGCACATTTCCCGGTTGTGATGTGGATAATAGATGCACTTATATGGGCACTGGGAGTGTTTTTCTGGGTATTTACATATATTGCAGCACCATTAGAGAGCAGAAAAAAAGGATATACTGTTTCAGGACTGCCCGGAATGTCTTTTTTCTTATTTTTAGTGGCAGGTTATTTATCTCCGAACAGGTGGCTGATGTTGATTTCTCTGTCGGATATCAGTGTTATTGCGTTAGTTATAATGATATGTAAGGGACGCATATGTAAAAGAAAGAGCAATGAACAGGAAGGAAAATGAGAATGTATCTTTTTTATTTGACATTGAAAACCGGAAACTGCATGATTGCTCTTGGAATATTCGTATATTCCATTGCATTGGCTGTCATATGCCCTGCTCTTAGACGAAGAGAAAAGTATCTTGTACTCCGTATTCTTTGCTTTCTGCCTGCTATAGCTGCATTCGTACACTGGGGAATTTATGGAAATCTGTTCATTCATCATTTTAATCTTTTTTATCTGGAGACATTTATTCCAGTACTGTTTATTTTTAACATCAAATCAGTATTCATCCGCATAATCAGATCGGTTATGGTTTGTCTGTCCTCAGCAGTGTTATGCTTTGTTTTTATCCTTAATTCCATCTCGGCGCCAATGGTACACAATTATACCCGATACAGTTATACAGAGAGCTTTAAGAAAATGCTGAAGACGATGGAACAGGAATACTGTCTTAACTCATGGAAAGAAATCGACTATGACGAACTGCTTGAGACATACCTGCCGAGAGTTGAGGAAGCTGAAAAAAACAGGGACGAAGCAGCATATTCGGCAATCGTTACTGAAGTTACATATTATTTCTATGATTCGCATGTCGGACCATATCTTACAGATGACACAAGATTCGCTACGTGTGAGTACCTTTCCGGAAACGATTATGGTCTGTCCATGATCCGCATTGACGACGGCAGTGTAATCGCTGTTTTGGTAGAACCCGGATGTGAGGCGGACACGAAAGGTATTCACAATGGAACAACGATAATTTCATGGGACAACCGGGACATCAATGAAGCCGTTGAGGATGTAGAATGTATCTATCCCGGATTATCATTTCCGGTAGAGGAAAATGAAGATATCTTCCGACCTATTTTTCTTGCCGGAAAGGGTGGGGAGAGCGTTTCCATTACATTCCTTGATGATAACGGAAACGAACGGAGTATTTTGGTTCAGAAAACAGGTAATTATGAGGATAGATTATCGGTAGCTATAAATTGCTTATTGCATGACGGTGATGATTACCAAAACTTTTATTCCTGTATGCTTGATGACAGGTGTGGGTATCTTCAAATAACAAGCGAATGCTATGATGCGTTGGGGGATAATATTTCTGCAATTAAAAAGGGCTATTATCCAGAACTTACAAAATACTATGCAGATTTAATTGAGAATTTAGAGAACAAGGGCATGCAATGTCTAATAATAGATATTCGCAATAACGGAGGCGGTTACGATTCCGTAGCAGGTGCGCTTGCTTCACTTTTCAATGATAAAAAGGCTCATATGGTTTCATTTGGATACGAGGATGCACAGGGATATCATGTTGAGGAGAGCCAATATATATTTCCGGATGGCAGATATGCTGATATTCCGGTTGTCGTGCTTGTCAATTCCAATTGTATGAGTGCAGGCGACGGAATGGCAAAATTCCTCGGAGACTGTCCGAATGTGACTTTGATGGGGATTACTGCGAGCAGTGGTGTCAATCAGAATAATGGAGGGTATATTTATCTTACAGATAATATCTGTGTGAACTATCCGGTGTTTTTGAGCCTTTCCGAGGATGGGAAGCCTTTCATTGACACGGATCATACCCGGGAAAACAAAATCCCTCTTGATGTTGCAATTCCGATAACCGGTGAAAATGCAAAGAACATTTTCTCTATTGATAATTATGATAGAGAAGCCATGGAAAAAGGTAAAATTGTGTTTAAAAGAGATGTTGAGTTAGAATACGCAGTTAGGTATCTGTCTGAATCGATAATAGGGTCTTGCCCTACGTATTGAGACAAAATTGCAGAGCTTTAATTAGGGGACCGCAATAGAGCGTTTGGACAGATAGGCAGGGAGTATGAGGACGAAAAAATGAGTAGTCTTATTTTTAAAAGTTCATATATTATCATTATACCATCATACTATAAGACGGACATTCATAAACATCCGTTTCTGCATTTGTTTGCAGGGAAAAAGGGCTGCAGAATTACAGTGGGTAAAGAAAATATACGGGGAAATATTATTCTGCTTGATTCAAGAGTCAGGCATGCAGTTGAAGCAGGAAACAATTGCGCTTTTTTTCTGCTGATTGATCCCACAAGCATTATTGCGGAACAGATTCGGGAGCAATATATAAAAGGCAGTTCTTACTGCAATGTTTCGGATGAGATTGTAGAGATATCAGAAGATATTCACAATTTGCCGGAGAATGAAATTATACGCATCGTTGAAAATATGTTTCTTGCTATGGGTATTTCAACAGGAAAAAAAAGTGTACGAGATGAAAGGACTGAACTGATAATCGACAAAGTTATTTCAGGGGAATGGTTAAGTTACAGTGTTAAGCAGATTGCGGAGAAAGTTTTCCTTTCTGAAAGCAGGTTGACGCATTTATTCAAGGAAGAAGCCGGCATTTCGCTAAAAAGTTATATTCTGATGCGCAGAATGGAATATGCATACAGATTGATAAGCACGGGTGGTAAAATTACCTGGGCAGCGCAGGAAAGCGGTTTCTCAAGTTCGGCACATCTTGCATACACTTGTAAGAAATTAACGGGTGTTTCTATTACGGATGTATTAAAATAAACAGAAAAACAGCAGATTTTTGAAAGCAAAAAGTTTTCCCTTCGGTTATAGTGGCTATTGTAATTATAAGGAGGAGAAAATTGCTATGAAGTTTATGTATTTTTTTGATGATAAAATAAAGCGCCATATTATGAAGGGGAAAAAATATTGTAATCCGGCAGAAACAGGAAATTACGAATGCGGAATAAGCTGTATCAGACAAGGGGATGTAAATCTTTGGTTTTATACCAAAAATGGCGTGACAATAGCTGTTGATTCGGGACATTTGAATTATCGGGGGGTTGAAAAGAATTTTCAACAAATAGGTATTAATCCTGAAGAAATTAAACATGTTTTTATTACTCATGCCGATGTGGATCATTGTGGTGGAATTGATACAAGCGGAACAAATATATACCCGAATGCACAAGTGTACCTGGGGAAAGCGGAAAGCGCATACTTGACTGGAAGCATCCATCGTATGACAAAATTGGGGGTGAAAATTAAAAATTGTGTCAGAATTAAAGAAGGATATTATGCCATAGATAATAATGAAAAGTTTGATATCGGAGGCATTAAGATACAATCTATTCCTACACCCGGACATACTCTGGGGCATACCTGTTATATTGTTGATGATAAGATTTTGTTTACCGGAGATTGTCTTGCAATAAATGAAAAAGGTGGATATAGTTTTTTTGATTTTTTCACCCAATATCCGGACATGAACAAAAAGTCTCTGGTGAAATTGAAGGCATTGATTGATAATTCCCAACACATTCAATTGGAATATGTCTGTACAGGGCATAGTGGTATCAGAAAATATTCTGACGTTATATTTGCACACATTGATGAATCAGCGCGATTTAGTAAAAGAAAGCCATTTGATGATAAAGCACCTTATGATGCTTTCATCCGGTAATTATGAAAAAGATTGGAGACCATTATGAAAAACAAATGAAAGCTAAAACTGGAATTGTGAAGGAGGGGTTACAATGAATAAATTAGCAGGGAACTTCTTAATATGCTGGCTGGGATGGGGCATTCCCATGGGACTGTTGTTCTCCGTAATGTTTGCATTCCTGCAAAAGGGCATGCTGTCAGGTATTGCCGCAGGTTTGCTTTTTGCAGTCATAATGATTTTGTTTACAGCCGTCCTGTCTTCCCGGAAAGATAAGCTGCGGGAGCGCTATGGAATAGAAGGAACCGTTTTACGGGACGGAGCTGCCAACCACATGGTGGGAAAAGAAGCCGTTGGCGGATGGATATTCCTTACGGAAGACAGGTTCTGAGCGGATACGTTCCATTTCCATACGGACGAAGGACGGAGCCGAGGAAGAATTTATTGTAAATGACCGCAGGGAGTGGATTGCTTTTGTGAAAGAAAAGTGCGGGATGTAAATGCTGTATGGAGTGGTATCCTATGGAGAAAAATTGGTGTTTGGAGGTACATTTATATGGTTTATTATTCTGATGGACAAATTACTATTCGCAATATGGAATATGATGATGCACAGAAAATTACGGATGCTGAAATCGAACAAGGATGGGATGCGTCCGTGGAGAAGTATCTGACGAGATTAGAAGACCAAAAAAATGGGAAAGCAATTTCAATGGTTGCGGAATATTCAGAAAAAGCAGTTGGATATATAAATATTTATCCCAATAATACTTGGGGAGCGTTTGGCGGAAAAGGTTATCCGGAAATTGTTGATTTTGCTGTTTTGGAAAAATATCGAAATAAAGGTATTGGTACAGTTCTAATGGATGTAGCCGAAGAAATTGCTGCAACATATGCGGATATTGTGTACATAGGTGTAGGTCTTCATAGCGGTTATGGAAGTGCACAGCGGATGTACGTGAAACGAGGGTATATACCGGATGGTTCAGGTGTTTGGTATCAGGACAAAATATGTGAACCATATGCAGAATGTAAAAACGATGACGACTTGGTTTTGTATCTTTCAAAAAAAATCTGAGATAATGATGTTCTGGGTTCAGATTTGGTTGGACTTGCCAAGGAGATAGCGTTTTTTTATTGTGAGGATAGAAAAGTATGACTTTTAATGGGATTAGTAGGGTGTTTTCAACAGAAAATGATGACCAGTATAATACCATCGGTGCGTTCTGGGATGAAATGGCATACAAATATGGCAGAAGTAATCTGCGGGGACTCGGATATCATTGGACACTTACTACGATTGAATATGTAATAGGACGGAAAGAAGGCGACATTCCGGAAAGTGATTGCTGTGTCGAGTTGCCGGATGAAGGCTGGACTGCTGTAAAAGGAAGAACGCAGGATTTAAGTAAGATATACGAAGAGATATATAAGGAGGGAAGTCTTACTTACGAGATAGAAATGTTTTCGGATGATGGAAGTTTTGAAATTTGGTATTTGAGGTAGCGGTATCCGGAAAAGTGCGGAATGAAAAGGAAATTTACGGGGTAATCTTTACCTTTTTTGTTCTGATAACGACTGAAATCTTTACTTTTTATTTCATTACAGACTAAAATCTTTACTTTTGGGATAAAGGAATGCCTTAAGAATAACATATACATATGTTTGAATAAAGGAGTTTTATGAATAAAAAAGATTTATTATTTTATGATGCTTACGAAGCATTTTATGCAATGGCAAATAAATCAGTTGCGTTTCAAGCCTTTTGCAAAGATGCTTTTGGAGCAGATTTTTCACAAGATGGATTTAGCAACATAGAGCAGATAGATATGATTTTGCAATACATACCTCATAAGGACAATGTACATATTTTGGACATTGGATGTGGTAATGGAAAAATGCTTGACTACCTGCAAAAAAAGACGGATGCACATATTTATGGATTTGATTATTCAGAGGAAGCAATTAATACTGCACAACTTTTATTTCCTAAGAATTCGGAATTTAAGGTGGGTATAATTGGCAAGATTGATTATCCGGAAGAAACGTTTGACGTTATTATTTCCATGGATACTATGTATTTTGCTAAAGATATGACTGTATTTGTAGCGCAAATCAAGAAATGGCTGAAGAAAAATGGTTTGTTTTTTGTAGGTTATCAAGAAGGTGATGTAATACCAAAAACAGAAAGCATTCATACCACTATGTTATCAAAGGCATTAGTAATGAACGGTATGAGTTATGACGCAATAGATATAACCGAACAGACATATAAATTACTTAGGAAAAAACGAATTTCGGCAATAGTTCACCAAAACGAATTTGAGGCAGAAGGATATAAGGAATGGTTTGATACGTTGATGGGTCAAACAGACTGTGCTATAGAGTCATTTGAGAAATTTAAGGAAAAAATGGCAAGATATATCTATGTAATTCGGAAGTAGATAACTTCCAGCTTGCCTATTTGATAAATCGGAACTTGAAGGAGCGACAATATATGAAATATTTATATTTGCATGGATTAGGACAAAAACCAGACAGTTGGGATAGAGTCATAAAAGAAACGAAAGTATCGGAAAATAGTGTCAATTTAAGCTTGGCAGGGATGTTAGAAGGAAAAACTGCTACATATAAGGAATTATATTCCGCATTCTCATCAGAATGCGACAAGGAGAAGGAAGGAATTGCCTTATGCGGGCTTTCTCTGGGAGCTGTTTTGGCACTTAATTATGCGATAGACCACCCAGATAAAGTAAAGGCACTCGTATTAATTGCTGCACAATATAAAATGCCTAAAAAATTATTAAAAGTTCAGAATATGTTGTTTCATCTTATGCCGAATTCGGCATTCAGTAAAATGG